>Ga0325404_1000411_pt1 | contig 42050 bp, 20 predicted proteins | sample PopdelMetagenome_18_FD_205664 | JGI IMG/M metagenome (GOLD analysis project Ga0325404, IMG submission 205664) | Populus deltoides microbial communities from Bellville, Georgia, United States - Xylem-Control-R1 | ecosystem: Host-associated > Plants > Phyllosphere > Stem > Wood/Secondary xylem...
TTTTCGTTCGGTTTTTTTTAATTCGATTCAGTTTGATTTATTTCTTAACTAAATCGGTTCGGTTTGGTTTTTTAATTTTAAACCTATAAAACCAAACCAATTTTTTAAAAAATATTCTAATCTGTTTTTTCATGATTTAATTTTTTTAGTTATTTTTTTACAAAATGATTTTTACTCATCTCTCCCATCTCTCCCCCTACCCTAGTTCACAGTACTAGAACAATTCTTGGCAATCCAAGCTAGAGCCCCAAACCCAAACCATATTGTAGTAAAGACAAAACCACCCCTGAACCTAATCTTTTCCATTTTCTTGTAATAAAATAGAATTTTAGCCCACTATTTATTTGAAAATATCAGAATTCTATATTTAAAATCTGAACCACATTAGTTTATATAAACCTGCAATATTTATATATATATATTTAACGAATTATGATGTTATTTATAAGCATAAATTTGATTTAACGTTCGTGTATTAGCTTTTTTAAAAAAAAAAAATGCAATTTACAAAATGTTTTGCCACATAATTTATTCGGAATTTAGCATGTGCTACCAAATTCATTCCATTGAAAATTATCTCTCTCAAGTTGCATGAGAAGAGAGAATCATCGAAGATATATACACGCGCTTCCTAGGCGTGGCGTGGGTTCAAGTTTTCATGATAAAAGCTTGTAATTATGTAAATTATTAACCTGATTTTTCGCCGAGTTTTAAAAGAATTATTTGAGAGTTGTTTCGATCTTATTTAAATGACTCGATATTATTTTTATTTAAAAAAAACTTAAAATAATATTGTTAAACATATAATTTAATCTCCAACTAATTATAAATCATCATAATTTAATAACCTGAGAATTATAATATAATTTGTCATAATTATATTATATTGAATTTTTATTTTTCATTATTTATAAAATCTCCTTTTATATTTTCATAATTAATGTGATTTATAGATTTATCTGATTTCACTTAATTTCAATTGAATTTTAAAAAAATTAATTGAAAATTAACTCGACTCGATAAAGTTTAAATAACTTGATATGATTTTTTAAATAACTTGATATAATTTTTATTTAGAGAGAAAAACTTGAACCAAATAACTCACAATTCTGTTGAATTTCTATTATTTGTAAAACTTCCATTTACTTTTCATAAGGTGATTTTTTTTTTTTTTTTGAGGTTCATAGATTTTTGTGTTTCTAAGAATCCATGGACTCGCAGCCAGAGCACTTGAATGGACTGAAACACCATGGGGCTCAGCAGGTTGAACATCCATTTCAACAAAACAAGAGCTGAAGGCTTGAGCTGGGCTAGCCCAAGTCTTTTTTTTTTTTTCTGGTATGATTGCAATTATACCAATAATGATAATAAACACCTTAAATCATATAGTCATTAAAATGTGCCATTGCTCATAAGTATCCACTCTACTACTTGCTAATCTAATAATTAAAATACTCATTTCCCATCTCAAGGCAGAGAGAAGGTGTTCTACATAGTGCAATTTTGACCCCACAGGAAAAAAAAAATTAATATAATAAATTAAAAAAAGCCTTGTATTAACTAATAATTAAAAGGGCATCGATTTCATGCTCCAACTTATTCACATATAATTTTTTTTTTAAATCATCTAGTAGGTGATTCAGTAATAAAAATTTAAAAATAAAAGATTTATTTTTTCTGTGATCTCAGGTTTGAGTTCTGTGGTTACTAATATGATAACCACTGGAAACTTACATGGTCGTTAACTTCAGTGCTCGTTGGATTAGTCGAAATGCGCGAAAATTGACCCAGATACCCACGTTAATAAAAAAAATATTCTTGAATCTTGAATTTTTAATTGTAGATAGCACTCGTGTATAAAGAAGTCCCATAAAATAAATAGTAAAAGTATATAATAAAAAATCAATAATGATGAATTATATTATATATAAATTATTCATGAGAGTGGTGGAGGGAACAAGAATCATAGGGGGGCGAACTGATATTTAATCAAAACATCATAAGGTCTTCCCTTTTTAAGGCAATCAAATATGATCCAAATTTTCCTTCTGCTGGGTTGCAGGATACAAGGGCATTGTTCCTCTCTTCTTCTCTTGCTTGTAAACTAAATAATAATCAAATCAATTGCTTCAGTTTCACCCTTTTTCTTTTCTTTTTTCATACAAGATTTTATTAGCCTTGGACTGCCAATGCTCGAGAAAAATATCTCTCTAATCTTCTTATTTCCAAGTGTGATCAAAACCCATCATTAATCTAACAATAATTAATTAGAATTATTGTTAGATTAAGATAATTAGAGGTGTAATTTTCTTATAAATACAAGGACCGGCAATGCGTGCGTGAAGAGTTTAAACGTGTGTTTTGAAGAGTGTGAATTAGTCAATAAATATTAAGATATCCATCTAAATTTCTTGTTAGATTATGATTATATCTCTAATTAGAGATATAATCTTCTTATAAATATAATGACCAATGCAAAAAGAAATTAAGAGGGTGTTTTAAAAAGTATGAATTAATCAATAAATATTACGATATTCATCCAAATACTCGAGTTTCTACCTAATCTAGGCATGTAGTTTGGTAAAGTTCGACTCTTTTTCTCGAATCCCCAAGAGTGTATTGGTCATCATTTTCCTCCCACTACTGAGGGAAAAACACTACCAACTTTAGGCCCTCGATGTTAAAATATGGCCCCATGTATCCCTTTGCTGGAATTTGTTTTTTCATGGTATTTACTTGTATACAACCAGTTATTTTTTAAAAGTTATTTTTAACATCAATATATTAAATTAAAACGATCTATAAATATATTTTAAAAAACAAAAACAATTATTCTTAGGGATTCAAGTACCCATGGAATCTATATTTGATGTTGAATAAAGAAGGTATAAATGTGTGTAATGAGTTAATATAATGCTGTAATCCACTTGATTCAATGTAAGCAAATGGGGTTTTCGAAGGTGATGATAAGACGGGCATATGGCTCCTGTGTGATACTCGATGTTTTGTAGTGGAGGACGAAAGAGGTGCTCATATATATAAATTAAATACCATGTTATTTTTTTAGCAAAAGCCTTGATAAAATATAATACAAAAAGTATATGCTATACTATATTAATCTAGTGCTTAATTATACACCTTGCCTCCTTCCCCACATTGAATCTTTATTGTTAAGTGTCCGGCAAATAGAATAATTTACCATTATATTGATTAGATAAACTTTTTTTTTTCAATGCAGGCCTTGAAATTTAAAACCTGTTTGTTTTTATGTATTAAAAGTGTTTTTAAAAAAATTAAATTTTTTTTCTTTAAATTAATATTTTTTTGGTATTTTTAAATCATTTTGATGTGTTGATGTCAAAAATAATTTTTAAAAAATAAAAAAAATATTATTTTAATGTATTTTCAAATAAAAAACATTTTAAAAAGTAATTTTTTTATAAATCAGCTTTAATAATAATTTCTGAAGGAGAAAAAAATAACTTTAATTCCATAAATTTAGTAAATACCGGGCAAGCAAGGTTGTATTTCATAACTTTTATTGGCAATCAAACTAAATCCGGATGAGAGAATAGGGTAATGTTGAATAGCTATAAGTACAAGTATAATTAAAAAAAATTAAATAGAGTCCACCCGTACTAATTTAATAAATTAATTCATTATTAAAATGTTAAATTAAGGGAAAAAAACAAACAACCCGTATTAACTTAACAAAGTAATTCATTATTAAAAGGTTAAATTGAGGGAAAAAAACAAATACTAATATCTCGATGAATAATATTTTATAAGTTTAACTATAATGATTTTGTTTTTGTTTAATTTAATTTAATATAATATAATAGTAGGATGGTAAAAGTCGTCAAATTCGGGCTGCAACTTGCAAGAGTTTGATGGGGATATTTCAACAGAAATTATTGTTATTGACCCACTCTCATCTAGTTTTCCTACCAGAATACCATCACCACTAGGTCTCATGATAAAGGTTTTGATCTCCTTGCTTGATGGGTGATTTTCTTTTTTTCTTTTCTTTTTTTAACAATCGTTGTATTATTTTATATTATTGAACGATTATAAGTAAAGATTATGAGGGCCAGAATAAGATAATTTATCTTAATTTAATAAGTAAATAGTAAAAACAAATTATATTTAATACTCATTTTCCGATGAATATGAATATTTAGATCTAGTAAGTGAAATGAAGTGATTAAATATAAAAAATAATTGTAATTGTGCTAGACAAACTTTTACTTGGGTGTAGAACTACCCGACAATAATACTGTGTTTCAGCATATTGATTCACGTGCAACAAGGATATAATGCAGCATCATTGTTCAAACCACGAGAGCTGAATATTTCTAGCTCATGTCGTTAATGAAATCTTGCTGTAGAAGAGAAGTTGGCCCAGCAAAATGGCTGGTGAGAGAGCGGCTAAACCATGAGGAGTGGAGTGAAAATGAATGATTGCTGAACTCGTCTTGGGACATCCCTCCTTGCAGGCTGTATAATGGGCGTAAAATCTAACTATGCTCCAATCTGTCATTATGATCATATCTTGCTGTATTTTCATCTTTAATCTGGTGATCAGGAAACCCTGATCAGCAGCTTAAGCTAGCAACGATGAGCTTCGTTGTAGCATCCTGGAGAACCATATGTCGCTGTTAAGCCCACTTCTGATCATATATATAGATGCCTTAGGAACTGTGACTGCTGAGGTCTAGCAAACTTTTAGCCATGAGCCCAGGAGGTGAAGATGAGGTGAGTGGTCTTTCAAGCATGAAGGAAGAGCTAAGAAGCCAAGTTTAGAATCTAGCATTTGATCATCATGATCTGAGGAATTGTATTGCATAACCATAGCTGGCTGTTGTTCATGATCATCACTCATGTTCTACCACTCTCTTAGACAAATCGTGAAGGAGAATAAAAATTATATTGCTTCCAATATATAATTGAAGTTGAACAAATAAATCAATAAATATATGTGAATTTTTATTTGAACACATCATAAGTAATAATCAGAAATCTTTAAGTAATTTCCTAACTTGCTCTAGCGTGACAAATAGCACTACAGTAAAAGGTCCTTGCCTTGAAATTGTAGGGATAAACCCCTTGTACAAGGCCATTGGACCCTCTACCCTGATCGTCTTCATTGCACAATCTAATGCACCCTTGTAAGGTGGTTCCACTCCAGGCTCAACCTTCATATTCATAACTCTAGTCTTGATCACATCAATGGGGTTTGAAGCAACAGAAGCAACAAAACCAGCCACAAAACTTGCCATAACATGGGTCCCAATCCCATCATTCATCAAACCCTTCTCCAAAATCATCTCCTTGGCTTGATCATATGTTGCAAGCTGTGATGCAGTCACAATCATTGCGCGATTGATTGTAAGACCTGAACCGCGCCATAAGCTGGCAACACCCTCATGCTTTGACATTTGACCTAGGGCATCCACAACACTCTTGTAGTTTCTACGTTGTTCAATAGGGAGACGCCCATCAGCCTGCATACGAACCATTGCCACATCTGCAGGGTTACCAACAGCCGCCCCGACAGCACCGGAGATCAATCCAGCCACTATCTTACGTGCAAGTGGCATGTTATTAGTCTCCGAATCAGTCCATTTATGTTTGAGGACATCATAAAGGCCCATACGAGTGGTGGAGTATAGGGTTTGGCGTAGTATGGTGGCGGAGACACCGGAGAAAAGGGCATTAGCACCTTCGGATTGGATGATACGTATACCAATGGAAAGGGGTCCAACTCGGGGTGGAGGAGGGACTTCTAAGGTGGTTGGTAAGGATATGTTGGCAGCAGAGCTCAAGGCAAAAGCAGGGCGGTAGGATTGTAAGGCAGATGGATTTGGGATGTGGGATTCACCTTGAAGTTGCATCCGGACCTTGATTAAATCTAGAGGGTGTGTGGAAGCTCCAGCAATGATGGAGGCAATACCACCTTCAGCAAAACCTTTCAAACCCATGTTATAATTTCTAATGGAATTTTCGAAGGCTGATATATTGATCAAACAAAGAGTTGAATTAATTGGGAATTCTGACCGAGAATTGAAGAAAGTGAATATGGGAGAAAGAAGTGAGCTGCGATGTGTTGATGAGTGTTAAGAGGATCATCCATGTTTATATACAGAGAGTCGAATGAGAGTAGGGAAAGAACATAGAGACCTTCTTGAATCCTTGACGCGGCTATCTCACTTCCAGATATCGTTGACTGTGCTCTACTACTTGGTGTGCTTGCTTGTTCAAAGGTGATTTTTTGTGACCGAAATCGGCAGTATCGGTTTGACTGACTTCAAAATAGCTAAAAGCATGCCATACAATTCAACTTGAGAAGGGGGGTGCCACTTGTGGAATTATATGGGATGCTTATTTATTGGAAATGTTCTGTGTTTTGTCCTCTGTGCGACCTGCCACATCTCATTTCAGCTGCGGCACTTTTTGGTTGAAATTGTCCACTTTGTTCGAAAACTCAGACCAGCCCAACAACCAGCAATTTTCGAGGATTGTTGACAATATCACAGGAAGTCTCTTGCTTTTTCTGCGTTTGTGCGCGTTTGCCAGTGGGAGGAGGGCTGATACTGATGTGTCATGTGAAGGTCACTGCTAGAGATCAGAGGTCTTGACCCTCACAAAACTCCATTCCATTTAAGAAACTTGCCTCAGATCAAGACTTGCCTGAAAACCAAAATTGCTGCTTCTTTTTTTCCTGTTATTTGATTTCGCCAACACATTGTTTATTTTTGTGGTTTAGGTAATTTTAAAAAGTCCATTCAACTTGAAATAATATTAAATTGATATTTTTTTAAATGTTTTTATATAGTTTTAATGTGCTAGTATCAAAAATAAAAAGAAAAATCTAGAAAATAAAAATTATTTTAATATATTTTTAAATAAAAAATACTTTTAAAAAACAATCTCCACCATGATACCAAACACTAAAAAACACATAAGCAGATAATACTGACTCACCCCAACTAAATACATTATCAAACAGAACCTATCTTAGATCCAGAGCTTTAGCATAATTTTTTCAAGGCAAGATACACAGAACACAACACTACTGAGTTTTACATCGGTGTCTATTTGCTGTAGGGGTGAACGCAAGCAAGGATGCCAATTACTTGTGTGATTAAGGAGCATGTTATGGTGCTCATATACCACTAATCAATTCCACAAGCTATCTGGTCATATGGTGGCACGAAACAAAGCATAAAACATGAGAAAACTGAGTGCTTCATAATGCTTGGCACCAAATCATGCTCATTTCAAGATGATGAAATGTTTAACCAAGCTACAAACCTTGTTCCTAGTAAGAGAACAAGAGTAAATAGCTCCATCTTAAACATATTACATGTTCATCAAACGCTGGGAGATAATATTCATGTCTATGACAAGTTATTTAGAATAGCCTCCTCCCATGATTTACTCACTCCAAACTTATGACTTCAATCTCAAAATCCAGGACTGAGTTTGGTTGTATTCCCCAAGCTGGAAATCCACCAGCTCCATAAGCATAGTCAGGAGAACACTGAAAAATCATTCAAGATCATTTGTTGTTAGATATAGAAACTTTAGAGAGCAACACAATCCAATTCTTGATCTATCAAGGAGCATGCTTATGAGAGCATGCTTACATAAGCATGCTGTAGCTATTTGTAAGCAGTTCAAAGGATCAGAGTATAGATGGAAAAATGTTAAAAGTTTCAGCAATTGGAGTGTTCTTAATTTTAACAAATATTGAAACAAATAATAATAAAAAAGTAAAGGGTAACTGTAACCTCAACAAAATCTCAGAATTACTCGCTCAGAGCAAGAAAATGGGTGAGTGGTGAGCCACAGTGAATGTGAAGGAGGAAGAAAAGAAAAAAGCATGATTATTTTTATTTTTACATAATATGATGGTAAGTGATTTGAATAGAGAGGATTGATTTCCTAACATTTGCCAATTATTTGGAAAGTATCCCTAGATACTATTAGAATTGCAAGCTAGATGAAAATACATATTTCAAACAATATCAACCCGTATGCTCAAACAAGGCAAAGTGACACTTGTAAGATTTTTCTGCAATCACAGAAACATTGTGTTACGTGCCTTTGCCAACAATAATTCAACTGAAACCACAAAATAGTGATTCTTAATTCACTTGATGCATGAGAGACCGTTTTATTGGCGGCATTGAAAAAATACAGAATAATAAGGAAATACCCGCAGGCGAGCAACTTCTCCCACTTGCATTCCCATGACACCTTCATCCCATCCTGCAATAAATTGAATGGGATAATAAGTTCTTCATCAAAACATATCCTATTAAGCATCTACAAACAGAGGCAAATTGGCCACCTAAAGCAGAGATTCTATTAACTTGATACGTAACATGCTTATAACCAATGAAAACTACAAGGCTGTAATGAAAGTGAATGCACAAAGAAAGTATGCGGTTGGATCTATCAAGAAATAGGCATTTCATTTCTTCCGTAAAGCGCGCAGTAAAATTTCTGGTAATGCCAGAATTTTCTTGTTTAGAAAAATATACTCAGTGCACCTAACATGTGTACTATTTCATCAACAAAAAAGAATAACCAGAAAAAATCTGCAAGTCTTCCTATATCAAGAAAAGAGGAGTTAGAGGCCACAAAAGAAAAGGTAGAATGAAGAGCGAAGTAGGGAAACATAATTGTTAGAATTTTCTTCATTTCTTCCATCTCAGGGTCAATTGTTTTCATGTTCACATCACCACTAAAATCATGAGGGGAAGAAATAGAGAAAGCAAATAGCTACTGCTATTCATCAACATAGCTTTTAAAAAGTACACATGATCCTATAGTCAAACCCTTGCTTATTTTCACTGAATGAAAGTAAACGAAAAGATTGTTATTCGTGGCAAACACCATGATACCAGCTCCTACCCTTTATGACAGATCCTTGGCCAATTTTGAACGCGAAAGGCTTTTGCCCTGGATCCTTGGTGCTGAAATAAAACAATTAAACAAACAAATATGAAACACAAAATTCAACTCCACAAATAGCAAGCCTAAGACAAAGAATACAATTTTTTGAATAAAAAAGTTTCCAATTGCAAGAAAATAAAACAACACAGTCCTCCTCACCTCCAAAACTTCTGTGAGAGATCGCGATTTTTCCCTGCATAAAAAAACAACCAACATCACTCCTGTAGTTTAATTCTTTATTCAATAATACAGAAGCAACTATTTCACTCTTCAAGCATTATCTCCCTAACCCACAAAAAAAAGAGAGAACTTTTTCACCTCCTTGAACTCAAATCACAAACACGACTCAAAAAACCCTTATATTATAACATCTAACCCAATCCTTTTCACCAAACAATAAACACACCCAATAACTATTAAGCTCTTTCACACCCCATGCTTCTCTACTAACCCCCCCCACCCCCACAAAAAAAAAATCAAAACTTTTTCTCCCTCAACTCAAAAAACCCACCTCGAGAAACCCCAAATTACAACATCTAGCCCTAATAATTCCACGAATTAAAAGGCACACCCGATAACAATCTCATAAACCCATATAGAAAAAACCAAACTTACACAATATTGTAAAAATCAAATCCCAAGTCTCTATACTTTCATAGATTTTATCAGTAACCAGACAGAAAGCAATAGAATTCCTAACTTGCAAATCAAAATAAGTAAATAAAAATAGGGTTTTGTCAAAAAAAAGAGCTAGCTAACCAAAACCAGTGCAATGAACGGTCACGTTTTGACCAGCAGTTGGTTTGGGACCAGTTCCGGGTCTGATAACTTGTTTCTCCACTCCCATTTTTGTGTTATTGTCGACTTCTGAGCTTAGCTTTGCTTTGCTTGTAGATATCTTTGCTGCTGCGGTTTTTTTTCGATCTACATTTATATAGTGCCACCGAATGGTTTTCACACGTGCCTTGCACGTGATGAGATGAATGAATATTGTTTTATTTATTTATTTTATATAGGAAAGATGATATTTTCCGTTTGAAATTTGAAACGCAAAGATAAACCAAGATAAACCAATGCATTTGAGTGACTTTTGCTAGATTATTGTTACAGGCTATGCCGTGGATTCGAATATAAAAAAAATATTCAAGTGCTCATGTTTTCTGGTTAAAAAACTTAAAACGTTACGGAGGTTAATATGATATGATATAGTTAATTTTGTGAGTTTAAAAATAATATATATAATAAGTAAAAATATAATTTGATTAATATATATATATATATATTTAAGATGATATTTTTTTAAAATATTAAAACAACAGTATATTGAATCAATATGAGTTCACTTGTTAAATTCACAACTCATGTTATGAGACTGTGATAATCCCATAAAAAATAAATTGAAACAACTTATAAAGCCTAATTCCAAATTAATTTAATGTTGAATGATAAAATTAAAAAAAATAATTAAAAAAGAACCCAAATCAACTTGGATTAATTTGTCAAACCCACGACTCAGGTCATGAAACAATGATAATCTTATAGAAAACAAATTCAAACAAAGAATGAAGGTCAATTCTCAATCAACCCAATGTTGAAAGACTAAAATTAAAAAAAAAACAATTCGATTAATAAAAAAGACACAAAACAATTACTAAGTAAACTCGCCAAATATGTGACTGAAGTCATGATACTAGGATAACCTTATAAAAAACAAATTAAAACAAATTATGAAGTTCAATTCCTAATCAACCCACTATTAAATGATGAAATTAAAAAACAAAATTCAATTAAAAAAGAACCCAAAAATAATTTATATTAACTTGTTAAACTCGTGACTTTGATCATGAAACCGAGAAAATCTCATATAATTATTTATTTGAATGAAATTTAATAAAAAAAAACAAGCAAAAAAAACACGATGACCGTAATAAACAAATGTTAAGCCCCTGCATAAAAAGAGAAGGTCGTACGTGAGGCTACAAGGCCAAGCCCGCGCACTTGGATGTGCATTTTTTCCATTGGTAAATGGGGAGGTTATCTACCCCTATTTTTTATGTAAGAAATAAATTAGATGATGTGTTGTCTGTAGTTCTGCCATCAACCATTTTAAGTGACTGGAAAGTCGGGTCTCCAATGTTTTGAACTATAAAACCCCATTTCTCAATCTTTTTTTTATCTAAAAAAATTTCTAAAAACACCTTAGTAACCTAAATAAACTCATTTATAGTCTCAAATTAGCCAAAAATTGGTTAAACACTAAGATTCAACCCAAATCCAAAACAATTATTGAGTTCAAATCTACTTTCTCAAGCAAAACGAAGGCTAAAACAACACTCTAATGAAACTCCTTTTATCAAATAAAACTTGTTAACACCAAGATTGAGTTTTTTCATGGCCATAATCGAGGCAACAGACACATTCTTTATCCTTTCCCGTTTTTTAACCATCCATTCTCTCATCTCTCTAACTCGGATATTGAAATGAAATAAAAATGAAGTTCAAGACCAAAATAGAAAAAACACAATAAACAAGGATTATAAATAAAAAAAAAATGAAAAAAAACAACTTAGGGGGCTAAAAATTCTAAAAACACGCCTCAACTGTAGTATATAAAAAAGAGTCTATGAATTTGTTTTAATGCCAATTTTGGCCCTTAAGTTTTAATTATGTTTAATTAAGAAAGTCAAATTTGATTTTCCAAATAGAACATCGATTTAATGTCAGAACGTTTTTTAAGTATTTTGAGAAATTCTATGCGATGTCAATTAAAACAAACTATTGATTATAATCCTAAATAAAATATATTTAAAAGGATAAGATTTAAAAAAAAATTCAATGACCAAAAAAGGAGCCAAGATAAAAATATAATGGGAAAATACTATTTCAACCCCCATTGTTTCATATGTGTGGGGGACAAAGTTTATCATATACCTTTAGGTTTTTTTTTTTTTGTAATTCTCTCCTATACATGGTAAAATAAATTAGCCTATGATTTTTGAACAATTTAATTCATTTATATTTTTTTATTTAAAAGATAAAATTTTTCGAGTCAATTTATATATTAATGCAATATAAACTTTTTTTAACCGTCAAATTTATCATTTAGGAGCACATGATGAGGTTTTAGTATAAAAAACTAAAGCTTATGTCAAAAGAAATTATGCATATAGAGAAAACATTATGGATTGTAATAGTGTTTCACTGTAATATCCCACATCGGCGGGTGAGGAAGTGGTAGCTGCCCTTATTAAGAGTGCTGGTTGTTGACTTGTCACTGACTGTCTGGTTGTGCCGACGGGGTCATCGGGCTCTTTAAAGGGGTTGATTGTAATATCCTACATTGGCGAGTGAGGGAGTGGTAGCTGACCTTAATAAGAGTGTTGGTTGTTGACTTGTCATACGTGTTTTGGGGCGTCAGGCTCAGAGATGGGCTCGCGTCACCAGGAACAAAACCGTAAGGACGGTAAGGCCCAAAACGGACAATATATGGCAGGTTGGGTCGGGCTGTTACATTCACAATGTTCTCTCCCTCTCTCTCTTTCTTTAATTTTCTTGGTCCATTGGTTTTTTTTCATTTTGGTTCTTTTTTTTTCCTGATTTGTTCCTTTGAGGTTGCATTTATTTGAGATTGGTTTTAGTAATTTGTTTTGATTGCCTAGGTTATGGGATCCCGAGATGTCAATAAAAGATTTTGTCTCTCAATTGATGCTTGGTTTGAAAAACTTGAATAAAATTTTATTGATTTAAAAATATTAAAGCTATTGAGGAATTTGAAAAAAAAATATTTAGTCATTTTCTCTTGAAAGAATCAGGGACTTGATTGCATGATCAATGAAAAGATCAACTCTTTTTTTATCCCATAAGTTTTTTTCAATTGATCTTTTCACATTGGGTTTATTTTGGATTGGATTTAACAATATTTTTTTGTTGTTTAAATATGAGGATCCTGTGGAGTTCTCGAAAAATATTGACATGCGATTCCTGCTTAGTTTTGCAAAATAAAATTCAATTTTATTTATTTATAATAATAAAGGCTTGAGATACCAAATTTAAAAATAAAAACAATTACAAGGAGTTGGGTTAATAGGTAGTGGCAAAGAGGCTAGTGTGTGCAATGCATGTGCTAGCATTTGAAGAAGGTCATCACGCTTTAGCAATGTCTATGGATTCCTTCGATGCCAGAACGTTGCTTTTCTTGATGGCATTGAATTTGTTTTGGAAACTCCTTATTGATGGAGTGGCACATGTATAAGTTAAACGAGCATAGAATTCCTTTTTCCTTTTCTTTTGATATATCATTTTTCTCTTTTCTCATCGGTTTTCATGCATGTAAAGGAGAGTGATGTTTCTTCTCTAAATAGCAAGGTGTCTTGCCATTTTATTTTTGTGTTAAATTCGATTCTTGTTATTTTAATTGATATTTGTTTTGTTTTTATCCCTTTTTGAATTGATTTTTTTTCTTCAATTTCATCCATTGACATTATGTTGGTTAGGCATTGAGTTTCATGATTTTTTTTTATAATTTACTTTTTATGAGGTAATCTAGGTATAAATTTGGAAAGTTAGTCTAGGTTGATTTCAGTCTTTTTATGTCTTTTTTTTTAATTTTCATTATTCAGCATTAGTCTTCATATTGCCTTTTGCTTTAATTTATATAGGGTCATCTCGGTCTCATGACATATGTTATGAGTTTGGTGAGTTAGCTTGAGTTGACTCAAGTCATTTAAAAAAATGAATTATTTTTTTTAATTTTAATCTTCAACATTGGGTTTGTTTGAGAATTAAGCTTCATAATTTTTTTTAATTTGCTTTTTATAGGATTATCCTGATCTCATGATTCGAGTCATGAGTTTAGCAAGTTGTCTCAAGTTGATTCAATTGGTTTTTTTGTCCTTTTTAAAATTGATATTTTTTCAATTTTATTCTTCAACATTAAGTTAGCTAGGGATTGAGCATCATTTTTTTTTTCATTCTGGTTTTTATGGAGTATCATGATTCATTAAACTAGTTATGGATTTATCATATCATAGTTAAGAGACTTGGTCTGATTCATTACCTTTCTTAAAGCCGATCCAAGTTTATTTGAAAGTGTGGTTGTATTTGCTTTTCAAAATACTTTTCGTGCTAAAATGCATCAAAATGATGTTTTTTTATTTTTTAAAAATTATTTTTGAGATCAGCGCATCAAAACGATTTAAAACATATTAAAAAAATTAATTTTTAGTAAAACAAAAATTTAAATTTTAAAGAACGTGGTGCCAAACACTATATTAATTTGTCTTAGTTTTTATCCAAAACAATGATATCTTTTCTTAAAAAAATAAAAATAGAAACGAAATAGCTTCATGCATTTTTTTTTAAAAAAGTTGGTCAAATTATAATTCATTAAACTAGTTATTGACTCGACCCCTAATATATCATAAGGTCTAAATTAATGGTTGACCCAATTCTATTTATTTATATGTATTCAAAATAATATTATTTTGAAAATAACTAAAAACTAAAAGTACACTGCCTTGAATTTTTTTTAAAAAAATATTAGTCGGACCTCATTTGAATTTTGACTGAATCACTTAGATTATGAATTAACTTACTAATCATCCAAATTTTTCCAATCAATTACATGAGCGGTCCAAAACAAAACCCGACTTAATTCAGGATTAGGTTTATTTCCTAGTCAACCCACCAGCCTAGAACTATTTTCAGAACAGGGTTTCAACTTTCAACATAGGACTAAACAAAATTTCACATAGTCCATCATTATCCAAAGATCTAGAAGCCCGTAATGATGTAAATCAAACTTAAAAACACTTTTTACATGTGAATTGTTGGTTGATATGATAAATGGATTTCTTTATATTATAAAAGAACATGGTTAGTAGGTTTTCCAAGATGGATTTATCCTTGACACCCCAAACATAGTTTAAAGATTACATTAAAAAAAAAAAAACACTTGAGGTCATGGCCTACCGAGAAAAGAAATTTGTTTTATTTTTCTGCACCTGAGTTCGATCCTATATATATGTCATCTCTATGGTGTCTAAAATGCCTACTGAGCTTGCAGGATGTTTAGTGGACCCGAAAATTAGTTGTGGTGCGCATAAACTGGCCTAAACACCCCGAGTTATATATATAAAAAAAGATTACATAAAAAAAAAAACACTTCATTTTAATTAAGAAATGAAGGGATCGATTCAGCACCTCCAGCAAATTTTTTTTTAAATAAATATATCCTCCTCCTCCTCCTCCTCCTCCTCCTCCTCCTCTTCTTCTTTACATTTAATCCAGCCACGTCGGAATCAGATTGAACTCAACACCTAACCCAATTCAAGTCAGATGTTGAATTTCTAGATTAATACGTGGAACGAAAACGAAATACATGAAGGACCAATAAGTGTGCATGAAATACATCAGGGACCAAGAGCACGAAAGGGAAAGAGGCCCTTCTCAATTAAGGATTCTGTAGCATGTGTCGGTGATGATAAACAAGAGATAGGATGCACCACCTAATTGAAAATTAATAGTTTAAAACCCTTGTAAAGCGAGCATCCATCATAATTAATGAAGTAATTATTTGAGTTGAAAATGCAGTAAAGTGATTATTTTTTTTTTAATTTTTGTTTTGTTTTTAATAATGACATATCAAGATTATTAAAACATAATAAAAGAAACCCAACTCATAACCTCTCTGATATTATCTCCACACACACAAGAAAGAGAGACATCCTTCCTTAATTAAGACACTGTTCTCACACGGCAAGCTGAAAAAACCTAATTAAAGTAAAAGAAATTCAAGAAATCTAAGCTTAGCCAACAAACTGAGAAGTTTACAACTCATCCATCATGCGCACATTTTTAGCCCATCATTTCTCCATTGCTACACCCTATAAAAACAACACGACCCCTTTTTTCCCATCGATCTTGACCTCACATTCCACACACCCACAACCATCTCTCTCTCTTGTTGTTCTCTCTCGTTTCTGGCTCTCCAAACACAGGTCTTGTTGTGTTTCAGATTTCTGAATGACATTTGGGTGAGTTCTAGGAATCTGAAATGTGAATGGCTGGTTCTGATCTGATCTGGGTTTGGTGAGGGAAAAAAAAAAAGAAGAGGAGAGAGAGATAGAAAGTATGGAAATTGAGAGAATTAAGGTGTTGTTGCTCCTTTGGTGTAGAATCAAAAGTACTCGTGTGGCCCTCGTGGGTGGAAACCACACAGCTTCCAGGTTTTGCACTCGCTAAAGATCATTCTTTTCTTGGTGTTTTAGTCTCATTTCCTTCAAAGAATCAATCTTTGTTTATATATCAAAGTTCTTGGCTTTTGCTACTTAGAAAGAAAGCTTGAAACTTTACGCGATTGTAGATTCAAATTCATTGTTTTGAGTGAGAACTCGAGGTGGAAACGTGAAAAAATATGGATGTGGCTCGTGGGTTGTCGGCTAAGAATCTAAATGGGATCAAGCATTTGCAGAATGGAGGGATTGGCTTGAATTCAGATGCCATTTTGGTGCTTAAGCTTCCTGATTCGCGAGTAATGCGTGTTGTGTCTCGCTCCTTCTTTTTGGCCATGCTTGTTCTTACACTGCCATTTGTGGTGTCTATTTTAAGGGAACTTGATTCAAGTTCTTATTATGATGACCCCGGTTCTGCTTCATTTGATCTTGAATCCTTCGATCTGTTGTTGCAAGATCTGGCCAAGGAGGGCCTTATCAAGAAGGGCGATAAAGCTCTCATTGTTTGCTCCGGCGTCGGGGCTGTAGTTGATACTTCAAGATTCTTGAATGACAATGATATTGACTTCGTGTCGGAATCTGATTTGGAGCAAGAAAGATTGTTCCCGAATGCAACATTTGATTTTGCATTGACATTGCGCATTGGAGATGCTAGATTTGTTGATCGTGTTGTGAAAGTTGGAGGCATTTTGGTTACTCAATTGAGCAGTGACCCCTCAAATGCTTTCCAAAAGCTGTCAAATTATAGAGCTGTGTATCTTCGGCGATATGATTCAACCATAGTGGCAATGAGGAAAACAAGTTTGGTGAATCAGGTAGTAGTTTCCTCAGCAAAGAGGCGGCCTCTGCAGCTGGCATTGGATGCCAAGAAAACAGCATTGCAAGGCTTGGAAGATGTTCTGCTTGAGCCTCCGCGGAAGGCTCTGGCCAAATCTAGAGTGTACTTGAAGAGATTCAAATATCTTCCCAGCTTGTTGGGAGACTCTTTAGAAGATTACTCACGTCGACTTTTCATCCATGCGGGTTTGCATGAGGAGAAGAAAGGTGCAATGCAATGGTTTAATGAAAACTATCCAACTAGGAATCAAGACTTTGAGTTTCACAGCATAAACACGTCACCTGAAGGACATTCTAAGAGGGTGGCATCACCTGCTGATGTTTCGAACTGGCTGATGAAGAATGTGAGGGAAGATGAGTTTGTTGTGATGAAAGCAGAAGCAGAAGTAGCTGAGGAGATGATGAAGAGGAAGACCATTGGTTTGGTGGATGAACTGTTTTTGGAGTGCAACAACCAATGGAAAAATGGGGAAAGAAAGAAGAGCAAGAGGGCTTATTGGGAATGTGTAGCACTTTATGGAAGGCTGAGGGACGAGGGAGTTGCCGTGCATCAATGGTGGGATTGAAGAGGGAGACAAACAGACCCTCACATCAGTGGCCTCTGAGTGTGTTTTGAGATCATTTTGTTATCTTGGGATTTTAGTAGCTAAACCTATAATATGGTATTATCTAAACTTAAACCTTTTGTTGGTTTTGTGTTATTCTAAGAAGCACAGCATCTGATTTGCTGTTGGGAGGGGCAGCGGCTATGCTCCTTTGTCCCCCCCCTGACTCTTGTTGATGTCAGTGAGAATAAAATTATTTTATCCGAGGCTAATTTCATATTATATTAAGTTTCCGTTTGTTTGCTGGAATTTATGTCATCCTTGCTGTTCCTATTTATCCAATCAACTCTATTATATTAGGCATTCCAAAGCAACTTGCTCATGCTTTGTTTTGCATTCCTTGTTAATGACGAAAATCTGCTGGGATGCGGCAAAAATGGAGGTAGGTATGGATAGCTCTCAGAAGCAAGCAAAGATCAGCGCTGGATGTGTCAAAATGCCTGCACTCTGCGTATACCACTCTATTTGCTCCCTTCAGCAAGACCAAGAGCTTATCAAAAGGATATAATCGTCATATTTGGTTGACGATTATATCACAATTTTTATCTAAAACAACATCACTTTTGAATTGACCCAAGTTTAAAAACAAAATTGACAAAATTGAAACATCACAACTTATAATTGAACCGAGCTGGTTTAGTAGCTCACGAGATGACCCAACAAACAACCTAGTCGCGGTCGCCAAATCCAAGCCTGTGGTCTAATGATTACAACATGTGTCGTTAGTAAGCAATAGTTAAGAGCAGAAGAAATATAAAATTAATCCATCGGGTCGGGTCTCGCATAGCCATCCAACTTGGGTAAAGGGGAAGGTTTAAATTTTCTTGACAACGAGTACATAGGAGCTTAGCTTGCTTGTATATACCAAATCGATAACACAAACGCGAGGGCAAAATTGGGGGGCCTTGTTCCCTACGAGGAGGAATATGATTATCCTCACAAAATCCACATCGAATGTCCATGTTTTGAGGAATAACACATTATTGACTCCATTGGTTAATGAGAGAAAACTGAGCAGAGATGCAGCAACATGAAATGCCCATTCGTAAGGGGAGATTTTTGCTGCTTGTACCTTTTTGCAACCGGCAAGCAGCTGCTTCTTTCAGAGAATATTCCCCCCTTTTTTACCCACTAATGATTTTCATCGTGGATTGGAGTTAATACCTAAATTTAACAGCACAATGAGGACAAGATGTGACAGATCTACTCAGATGTACAAGAGATATGGCTCGTTATTTTACAAGGGCATAACTGCCGTGCAAGCTTCTGTGCCCGAACTCAACTTATTTTGTTACTAACCCTTATCAACCCCAGGAAAGGGAAAAAAAAAAATTAAAAATTGATTTTTCCACCTGGGGGTTTGGGATAAATAATGAAAGATTAGAAACCAATGATTCAAATACCAGCTTCAGCTTCAGATAAGCTATCCTGTTTCTCCATCAACAAGAAATCACATATTTCCAGAAGCTGGTCTGCAAGGGGAGGAATACCAGGGTTCCGTCCATCGTTGTACAAGTGAGCATTGTAAGCAATCTGCCACATATCATGTCTGAACTCGTTTCGGTTCTTGTATTCCATCTTCCTCGCCTTGTCCTTAATAGTTGAAAGATCCATGGGGCGTTTTATGATGTGCAAGTAGTCAGGAGCCTCCTTCTTCAGGACCGGTTTCAAGAAAAGATAGGACACTTCCAACCTATCTTTAAGAGCATCCACAATACCTTCCAAGATGTTTGCCAATCCAACCTGGACGGAAGTAGAGAAAATTCAATTAACTTAGTTCAGGTTTTCATACAAAAGCAGTGATAAGATTTTGCAGATGAAATTATAATTTCTGCAAATTGTTTTTTCAATTAAGGGATATGGCACTAATGGTAGACTCCCAAGTCCATTTAGGTAAGAAAATTGTATTTTAGTCGTTAATACTTCCCGAGTAAATAAAAAATACTGATCAGGATAAGTTAAAAAACAAGTTGCATGATGGCCAGTGAGACAATCCTATCAGAAACATTTCAAATGAACGTGGAAGGAAAAGCCTCGCGTGTTTAAATTTTTATGCAATTCCCAGTCACCACTGAATTGAGCAACCACTAAATCAGTACACTGAAAGAGAAACTCCTCAAAACCAACCAGGACCGAAGAGGTGAACACTAAATGGTTGTTAACAAGCTTTTCAGAAATAATAGCACCGAGGAGCTCTAAAACATGACTTTTAAATTGGGGCTTTGTACCCTCTAAAATATCTCTGTGCTTCTAAAAAATGTAGGTGGAAATAAAAGCTAAGCAAGCACAGTTTCAAAAAAGACAATTTGACCAATAAAGGTCTTCCAAACCATTGCATAAAAGGAACGATGGATGATGGTAAAACAGGAAACAATATAAGCAGATCACAGACCACATGGAAATAATAAGGTTAGAGTTGGTCAGTACCTCTCCAACTCTACGACGCTTGGTTGCCGGGGTATAATCAGCACCATAATTCCCCACATCAACAACAGGTCGCCTTTTTGCACCCCGATCTCTTTCTGGCATCCTTCTCTCATTTCTGTCTGCCCTGAAATCATCCAAGTGATCACTGATTTCGGGCCTTTTCTTCTTCTTCTTCGTCTTCTTTTTGGCTTTTTGGCGTTCTTCTTCCTCCCAATCCCATCTGATGGTTTCTGTGTATCTTTCAATCTCAGCTAATTTTTCTCGTTCTTCTCGTTCTTCACGTGACCTCATTTCTTCTGCAAAAATCCTCCTTGCTCTATCTTCTCTCTGTCTCTCGGCAGCTCTCTGCTTCTCCTCCTCTTCCCACCATCTTCCGTCCTCCCTAGCTTTCCTCTTAGCTGACTCTCCAGAGAAACGCATGGTTTTCCCAGGCTTCTCAAAACTGGACAGTTCAACTATTTTTTTAGTTTTTCGATGCTCATAACCAGGGCTTCCATCCTGACTAACCTGGTCCAGATCAATAATCTCTTTGGGCTGTTTGATAACAATTTTCTTTTGAGTCTTTTTTCTATCTTTTTCTGCTGGTGGACGTATCACAATGGAGGGCTTATGAGGATCAACATGGTCTCTGTCCATGTATGTTGGTGGTCGTATCACAATAGAGGGCTTATGTGATTCACTTTGGCCTCTCTCGGTATCGATTGGGGGTCGTATCACAATAGATGGCTTATGTGATTCAACCTGTACGTTTTCAGGTTTCACCTTGTTGAAAATTTTTATTTTACTAACCTTAGAAGTTGCCCTACTCCCAGTGTCAATATCAGAGCTGACAGGTCGGACATTGGACGTGGTAGGTTGATTAGAAGTATCCGCAGCCCCATCAGAAGGTTTATCAGAAAATTTCTCTGTGGAACCACACTTGAACTTCACTGGAAGAGATTTTGCTAAACTAGATTTTTCACCCTCAGCAGCTTCAATTTTGGTTGCGCTTTTGGAGATCATCTTCTTCTTCTGCAACTTATGCTGGGACACATTCAAGAGATCCTGGGAAGTGGATTTTCTAGAAGACTTTTCCAAATCTATAGTTTCTGATGGTGTTTCAGGCTCCTTTCCGTACTTAGGGCAGTTTTTATTGGTCTTCATGTGTCCAAGCTGGAAAATAAAAGGTAATACAATTACAACTGAAATTCTTCTGAAGCATCGCGAAGAAAAAAAACACAACTAATTTGGTAAGTTATGCACCTGTCCACAGGCTCCGCAAACGAATCTCTCTCTTGCTGATTTCTTCTCCTTGAAAATCTGGATTGGAATCAAACAAGATTAAAGGTTGTTCAGGGCCGAAAATGGAAAAGCTAGAATTCAAAAATTAAAATGGGAAGTAGTGTTTCACATGTTAAAAATCCAAGTAAATGCAGCTTGAAAATGTAGCATGATAGCTATTGAAACACTGGTTATTCTAGAACAACTACCAGTGCAAGAAATGATTACAAAGCCCAATGGCTGTCCAGAATAGAAATATAACACCTCATATAACCCAGGTTGCATCTCTATCACTAAACACAACTTGGTATGAGAAGCCTCGTACATTATTATCAGTAGCAATTAGAGACACGCCACTATGACATACTTAAGCCATGAAAGGAATTTCGTGCATCTTTTTAGGGAAGGCGGAGAACTTGATTTCTTTTTTAAATTTAAACTACACTGTTTGGAAAACTGAGTCAGAGAAGAAGCACATGCATTTGGGTTTTGTGAGTTACAGAATGCATCCTAACAACATCATTTCCTGCTTTTCTACTTAGCAGAAATTAAAGGATGAGCCTCTAGTTGGTAAGCATGTCATACCAAAATTCTTTGCTTAAGTTTCAACCAAACTACAAATTAGTCAAAACACAAAATGATTATCCTATGCTTCTTTCATATCTTCTATTTCTTCTATGCTCCCATAATCACATATCTAGACGTTGCACAGCAAGACAGCAGATTCAGTACAAATTTATGATACATGATAAGGTGTACTCAACATGAAAGGAATTTCTTAAGTGCAACCACACAAAATTAGAGAGCATGTTATATCACAAAAACGAAAGAGAATACGCATGCATTATATCTACCAGAATCTGTATCTTTGAATAAATGTTCCTAAAACAAAATTTCCAATAACAAAGATAAAGTTGCATATGTACTGAAGAAAAGATGAATACGCTCACATGATTAAGTCCATCTGCCATTATTACTTTTGCCTTCAGTGGAGGTGTGTTGAAGGCACCATTCTTTTTCACTGTTTTCACCTTCTCAGACATCTTCCCCTTGATAGATAAGGTTTCAAGCTGCCACCACAAGATAGTCATTGGTGTACACTTTCACAAGCAGGAAGAAATTATCTAACCATAAGATATGACAGCAAACTGGAAGTGAATTGGCCAAGAAAAATGCAGGTTTAACAACAATGAACAATGTAGTTAAGGTTTAAGGTGGAATGTATTTTACCTCCTTCAAGTCTCTAATGTTGTTCTCTTTTGGTGCATATGATCCATTGGGTTGGGTTTTGTTCATTTTCTTACCCCAGTGAACATTGTCAACAAAATTTGGTTTCGTAGGTGTCACTACTGCATCAACACCAACATTTCTTGTTTTTTTCTTCCTTTTCTGCTCAGCCTCATCATCTGCAGCACAGCAAGCCACCACAGTCTAAGCTAAATTATAAAGTAACAACGTGCAATCTATGATTCATCTACCAAAAGTTTTCCATCTAAGTTAGCTCCTTGAGTACAAGGGTTATGCCACATTAGCAAAAACTAATCAACATTCAAACAGAAAAGCACTTGTAAATGAAGTGGAACAGAACCTAACCCTTAAATGAAATTCCACCAAACTAGAAGATTAAAGACACACACAAGTACAATGTGAAAAGAAGAAAATAAGTGCCATGATACTTATGTGTCAGTGCGTACAGGTAGTAACAGTGATAAACCAGTGATTTTGATAAACCTTAATAAGAGGCTTATGCTCCCCGATATGTGGCAGCACAAAGACTGCCATGTTCTTGGCAGCAGGAAATTTTTATGCTGAGATATAACTGTTTCAACTATCTAGAAGTCCACAGAAGTATGCAAGCAATAGTTCATCAGAAATGGCCATATGAAGTATTAAGAAAACAAACAAACCATACCATCCATAAGCAACCTGCACAGTTCAGCTGCCTCAGCAGCTTCATCTTCAAATTCCTCTTCTGCCTGAGCTTGCGATGGGCGTCTTCTCATTTTTATCCCCTTAACACCATCTCCTTTGTCATGCTTGGACTCATAATTATTCTCGTCTGCTTCAAATTCTTCTGCATCAAGTAAGTTTTCTAGGTCTCCAGCAAAGGAATCCAGATCGCTATTTGCTTCAGAATCACTTTCAATTTCATCGCCATCCAATGCTGAAAGAGATTGAACTTGACGATCCCAAATTTCTTGGCACTTTTCTCTTGTCTGTTGATGTAGCTGAAGAAAGGACATTCGTTGGCCACGTGCATATTTGCTTATAGTTGTTGGATCAACCTTTACCCCACATGAAGCTTGTTCACTTGATAGCTTGCGTATCATGGCAATACGATGCCACCTTGTCTGTTTTGCAATCTGCTCGTCAGGTACATTGAACTTCAGAAGTACCTGGAAATAAGAGAATAATCGAATCAATCATTTACATCTTTCTTGTTCATCACTATCAATTATACTCTCTTAAGGATAGGTTCGATGAATTTAAGGCTGTTATTTACTAGCCATGTTGTGTAGTTACTGGGAGTCAGTAAAATTGGAGATCACTCTGTGGTTAATGCATAAAGAAGAGGACTTTTGTTTTGGTGGCTCTGTTTAGAATGCAATAAAAAAAGATGAATAGGGACTGTCACATTGTTAACTAAATGCAAAGGGATGAGGCACAAGATTAGCGTGCCTCAGTGGTGCCACTGAAAAATCTAAAGCGAGCTTTGTAGCTGGATCTGTCTGGGAAAGTTTTTCTATTACCATGTGAGAATTTTGTTAAATGTTTGATGTCGGTAGCTTAATTAATAAATGGTTTCACCATATCAAATAAAAGAATGTCCATGGCTTCATATGAAGCATGGTATCCCAGATATGGGATTTCAGTGGAAGAAAGAAAGAAACTTCATTATCCCTTTCTCCATGCCATGTTATAATGATTATCTCTACTAGATATTTAACTAAATCTACCCCAATGCTTCCCTTACTTTCAGTTCAACATGCTGTTATAATACATGTTTCTGAGACTGATGAGTTCTATGCAGTTTCCTGGATGGTTGTTTCAAGCTAATCATCTCCAAGATATGATCTATTCAGAATAATTGAGGCTCAATAATTGGAAATTCCTTTGAAGAAAAAAATTAACACACCTCTCTTGCAGCCTCCATGCTCAATCTACGAAGGTCAGCATCTGTCCCGGTAACAGTGGAACCTCCTCGACCAGCTCCTGCTTTTTTCTTCACTATCGCATTTGAAATTGGTGCCTTGGGAGCAGTACGAACATAGCTAAATCCTAGGCCCCGGCCAGATGGATCACCAACACCAGTAATTTCAAGGCGCTCAATATTTTCTCTATCCTGAATGAAAAAAATTAAAATTGAGAATTAACATTGAAGAAAAAAAAAAGACTATTTTTCTAAACAATAGCATAGCCCTGCCAAATCCTAAAATTCTGAAATAAAAAATAACCAGCAAAGAGGGGAAAAAGAAACTACTCCGGTACAGCGAGAAATAACAACTAGAGCTTTGTGAACTAGCTTAACCACTTGCAATATTACTTCAATAACATTTTGAAAAGTAAGAAAACCAATTACAACATTATCTCAGAAGAAATTGCTAGATTGTCACAATACAGCAACAAAGGTGACATACTGAAATGACACAGTGCCTACCCAACTTTCTTTTCTAATTTATTTTTTTGACAAGGATCGAAAAACATCTACAGAAAGATGTCAAGGAGTTGCCAACCATTTACAGAATGACAAATAACATGCAAAATGAAGAATTTGCAAGTTATATCCCATCATCTGCATTTCTATAAGATTTTATGTACAAAAATCAACAATAATTCTTTTTCCTTAAGATTTTATGTAAAAAAAATAAAAATGATTCTTTTCCTTTGCACACACTTTTGTCCTATTCCTCTCAGCAAATGAGAAGTTGCTACTCCTAGAACACACCTCTAGAGCCCTTTTCCTACAAAAATGTACCACGATTCAAACATAACTTTTGCAACCACACTCCAGACACATACACTAATACAAGTCATATTCAGTTTTCTCAGGGATTGGGAATATAATATGGGTATGATTCTAGTGCCAATTCCAATTAGGATTATTCACATTCAATTTATAGAAAATTGAACGTAATTGTAATAGGGTCCTAATTCAACTAAAAAAGAGATCCATTTATTTCACTTATAATACAACTCAGTTCTTGTGGAATTGCAGTCCTTGTTACTAACAAACCAAACAGTATCAAGCAAGAAAAAGAACGAGATTTCCAATCTCTACTGAACCAAACACTATCATATAAAATTCTATCCCAAAAACAATGAAGCAACAAGGGAACAAGATTCTCAATCAATCTTCAAGTCAATCCCAGAGAAATGACAATCTAACATCCAAAAGAATCAATTTCTTAGTGTAGAATAGTTAAGGAAACAAAAAAGAACAACACTCTCACAATGGAAATGATATTTCTTTATATAAGCTCTTAAGAGAACAGATATTCACACATAGTGACTGGTAGCTCCATCCAAAACATGTTCAAATGCAATGCTGACCTTAAAGGGCATTAGGATCAGAGATGGCTTAAGAATGTAACAAATCAGAAAAAGAATACCTTACCTGGTTTGTACAAGCAACAAAATTGCTGCTCAGGCTCCATGGAGTTATCTGAAGTTCTCTCTCGATGTGTGACGCTGCAGCCAAAGCTATTGCTTCATCAGGGAGCTGACTCATTGCAGTTGAAACACTAGTGGGAAGTGTTAGCTTTGTAATCCCCAAGTGTTTAAGACGATACAGACCAGCTTGCATGCTTTCATAGGCACAAACCTAGACCCAAAATGAAGGGGATAAATCGTATATTTATTTAAAAGAAAAGAGAGAAGTACATGAAGCAACAAAGCGCAGGAATTTTCAGCATACTAAGGGACACTGGAGTACCAGATACAAGAAAATTCAGATGATCTTTGTTCCTAGGACAGAAAGATGTATTAAACCATCAGATTGATTAGGTTCACCAATGGCTGAAGTTGAAAGTTTATGGATCCACAAGGTAGCAGTTACCAATCATTTTAGTTTAACAATTTATTCTTATGCGAGATATGAACTGATTTTCCTATAAAAAGATTATTCTTACATAGTGGCTAGTGCTAACTATAGAACCTGCCAGTTTCGTCACTTACCTTGTGCTAACTATAAAACCTATCAGTTTCTTCACTCTAACAATGCAAGTTAAAAGCAATCTCAATTACATTTAGTATGCAGGAATTTTCATCTAATAACACTAGCTAGCCAGACAATCGAGTTGCAAATAAAACGAAATGCAATTTCCAAAACAAGCTTACAGATTACAACATCTTTGCAATAATACAACCTTTCAGAAAGTACAAAAATCTGATTAACAGTGAACTCAAATCAAACCAATCCATGGATATCAAAACTCATAGCCATACTAGAATCATAAAGGATGAGGAAAAATTAAAGATAATTAGAAATGAATTCTGAAACTCACATTCTCTGGTAAGACCATCTTTTTCAATTCCTCTTCAGATGGAATGATAAAATCACGCTTCTTTGCCCAGAACAAGTGTCCATTTGCATACTTCTGTATGTTGAATGTCCGTGTAAAGCAAAATACAGGGGAAATTGAAAGATTCATTTTTCAAAGTGCTAATCCAACAATCATCCAAACACTTATTATTTACTAATGTCTACAAATCTAATGTAAAATATTATAAAGCAAGAATCATACCCGCAAAATTGTGCACTCCTTGAGCTTCTTCCGCAAGATGGTCTCCGAAATGTTTGGAAAATGAGTGGACAGCTCATCTGCGCGGATCCAAGGAAGCATCCCACGCTTCTCAGCAGCTCGGAACTCACGATAAAGATACAGTAATAGCCTATTTATGCTATATGCCTGAAAATTCTTAGGAGCAGGAGTTAATACCTCCATAAGGGGCTCCTGCAAAGACAGATCAATGAATCCAAATTTGTTTGATAACACTTGCACCAAATAATTATTAATTCTCCTTTTCTATATTGAAACATCACAATGTTTTAACTTCTAATGGTGGAATAGATAAAAGACTCCCAGGGTGTATGGTATGGGGAGTGTTGGAGAAGTTCTTGTCTGAGCCAAACTATCACATTACGTAATGTGAATCAAAACTCTATCATTAATGTCCAAACTCCTATCCTCTTCCTTTCCCAACTACAAAATTTTTTTCCCTATTATGGCTCTCCTTTGAAGTGACCACTTTTGAAAAGAAAAAATACCACATCCTGATCTAGTAAAAATGAAAACCTAGTGTGTGGAGCAATGTTAGGTAGTCATTACATGAAGGAAAATAGAAATAACTCTTAGGTGTTCCAACATGCAGCACGAATCACTAATCGCAACAAACCTTTAAGAAGAAAATGAATCTATAGAGATTCGAGGATGGAGTCTAATTCAAGGTAACCTGCGAGAAAGCATGAAAAAAAGCTAAATCAAACCTGTTGTCCAACGACAGCAACTCTGTCAATGCGTCTAATAGAAAGCTTTCCTTTTGCAGAACGAACCAACAAATAGTCAGTAGGAGGCACCTTGTGGGGAAATAATGGCGCTTTATACATGTTTGTTTCAAGAGATGATTGTCTGCAACCGGCTTTTATGTCTCCAAGGAAAGGGGATTTGTCAGTCTGCTCTAGTATCACAACGTTCCCCAAGCTGCTTTTTTCATTGCGCAATAAGATACCAGTTTGATCACTGGGGCTCAACTTCTGATAGTAAGTGCGGAGATTGGCACCCATACCAGCATTGCTTAATGACAAAGGTCTTTCCTCACAATACCTGCAGTTAGAAAGTAAATGAATCCCTGTAAAAATACCATCATCATATTCATTCAAGCATGAGGAAAAACTTAAGAAAATAAAACACCATGAGAAAAGAAACACCATGGTTTAGATGAATTTAATCCTAAAGCAATTATATTTATCAAAGTTAAGAATTTAATATGATGCAACAAAAGTGTTTCTACGTGCTCACAAACTGCACACAAACTTAATATGAGAAACATCTGTTGAGAATAGGGGTGACAATTTAACCCGACCCGAACCTAATGGATATCCACCTGAACCAACCTGATTTGTTGGGGGGGGGGGGGGGGGGTTTGGATAGTCACCTTACCCAATGAGTAATGGACAAGGTTTGGACATTGCGAAACCCAACCTAAAACCCAACTCGAGATATATACATTAGTGTCATGTACATATATATGTAGAACATTTATATTTTATTAATATAATATAATGTATATGTAGACCAATATTGACATAATACTGTATAACTTTTACAGTTCTGCCACTTAATATATGCATATATACCCCATATATATTACTCTTTTAACATTCTCACTTATGTGCTGTCCATAACACTTTAGTAAAGAAAGCATACGCAGAAGATGTTTTAGAACTCACATACTGAAGGCAGTTGTAGAAAATTTGGTTTGGAAGGAGGATCACACAAGATTTTGCTAGAATGATGGTCATTTTTAAAATAAGATAACATGGGAAAAAAAAAAGAACAAAGAAAAGTGAGACTTTGGAATTACAAAAAATATCAAGTGAAGATACATAAAAACACATAAATGGTAAGAGGGAAGAAATGAAAGAGAAAATAGAACATAAAGGAAAACAGGTAACACAGCCATACAAGAATCTAAGCAATGGTAGCAAATCAATGGTCGAATTAGGGAATTCCTCATTTTTACTAGGACAATGATGCATTGACAAGTTTAATGCACATAAAAAGCAAGCTTTCTGATATTAAATTTTCAAATGAAATTAACGATAAACAAACTAGCTAATTCAGATAAGCATCTCAGGAATATCTATGTGCTAATAACAAAAACTTTGCATTTAAATTTGCTTCTGTTGGTTCCAAAATATATGTGTGAACAGAAGGCCACAGTAAGAAAATGAAGAGAAGAATACAAGGGAATAAAACTGGGATTAATTTGAGCATGTAAATAAGCGAATTTTCTATGAGCATGAAAACAGCTTTCTAAATGCCTTCAAGGGAGATTTGATGTAGACAAATCCTTATAAAGAACTAAACAGGTATATCTCCATAGTTCTATGCCTAGGAGATATAAGACAGGAGAATGCAGGACATAGGAGCGGGACAAGGAAAGACAGAGTGAGAAAAGAAAGATTTTTCTGTCACTTACTCCATTAGAAAAACATGACCATCTTTCACAGAAAGGTCGGATTTCTTCTTAAATGCCCCTGGAGGGCGCAGAGACTTGTTCTCACCCGGAATCTTTTGTGCCCTAGGCCACAAGTGAATTTTTGTTCGAACTAGATGAAGCAAGGAGTTTGGCTGAACATTATGAGCAGAAAGAGATTTATGGTCGTCAAGCTCCTTCCCCAAATAAAATAACTTCACAGTTTCTGATGGCTTGAAATCTATAAAAACAATATTTTCAAGTAAGCTCTTGTTCTTCTTAAATGATTTAGAAATAACAAAATGTAAATGTGGATTAACAACACAAGCAATTAAAATAAACTGGATATATTACAAGCATAAGAGTAATTACAACCTAGCTTCTTTGAAGCTTTTGCTTTGACAGATGAGATATTTTCCTCAGCATCCACATGTACCTTACTTCCTTTGCCTCCTAAGCTCTTTAAAATAATTTTCATTGGTCCTGCAGTAGGTAGCTTCCCTCGTTCTTTGACAGCCACCTCATGGTCATGAGGATACCATAAAGCTTTTGGTCGATGAAAATTAGCTAGATCTTTACTGCAAAAGGAGTATATGAGAAAATGACATATTGTTGATATTCAAAAGGAGTATTTAGAAAATCCAGGACATAATGTTGATAGGTAAAATCAACACCATGAACCCAAATTTTAATACACAAGGAAAATGACATATATGAGAAACAATACAGCTTGCTGAAAAGAGAACAAGAAAAAAGGGAACAATTTATGCAGATGATTTGTAAGTCATAATTAAAGGACCACAATAATAGAGAAATTCCTTATCCAAAAAAAAAAAAAAATAGAGAAATACCATCATCCATTATACTATTGATAAAAGGTGCATGGAGCCTTGAGGCAATTAGGCTTCCTCTTGCCTAAGGTGCCTAGTGCTACTGTAGGAGCTTGCCTCATAAACAAAAGATCCCAATCTAGCAAGAATATATATTTCAAATAAAGGAAAACAAACAGGCAAAGAATCACCAAACTTTATCAAACAAAAGGTTTCTAATCAAAATATCAATTTCAATGTCACATATGTATATGATCAATAAGAAAATCCATGTCAATATACAAATGCCGTGCTATTACAGCACCTTTTCTGGTAAAGTAACATAGGACTCATATTGAGTATCTCGAACAAAAAATTCACGATTGATTTCTAGCCATCATCAAAATTTACTACTTAATCATCATTATCATCCATGTTCATCATTAAATATATAACTTAAGATTCTGGTCTCTTCTCCTTTTACCCTGACAAAATACTCCCTTCAAGTCAATGAAGTACATCATTTTTACTCGTACGATATTTTTCCCCTTCAGCAATTCTATCCCTCACTATGACTTTCAATAGGCTATCTCAACTTTAAATATTGCTGTAAAATGTGAATTAAACAGTGGCTTTAAAATGCCAAATTGTAGAAATCAAATATAACTTATCAAAGGAGAAACACAGCACAATCTAATCTTCCTGTTTGGTTTTGTGTTTCAAAAGCACTTTTAAAAAAAATTGAAATTTTTTATTTTTTTCTTTGCTTCAAATTAATTTTTTTTTTTGTATTTCTAGATCATTTTAATGCGCTAATGTCAAAAATAATTTTAAAAAAATAAAAAAAATATTATTTTGATATATTTCTGAGTGAAAAGCACTTTGAAAAGCAACCGCAACCACACTCTCAAACACACTATAGTTGAAGAATAACTGTCACTAAGACCCTAGTAGTTGGAGAACCTAAATTCAAATCCCCTATTTTCAAACCGTCAAAAAGAACTAAAGAATAATCATTTATCATTTTAAGATAGGCCCAAATATGTAACAGCATAAGGAAAACTGCTACGAGGTAGGCCACTAAATCTTACTTGCTCAACTTCAACTTCATTGTCTGAAGCTTTATTGCAGGTGCAGAGTGATGAATTTTAATGCCATAAGCAGTTCGTTTGTTAGAATTTGATTGCAATCGCTGAGAATTTTTCCTGTTCATGTAGAACTTGTCATTAGCAATGTTGAATTGCCAACCAGATCGATTTCCACAGCCTAGTAGCTCATGAGAAACCTTTTGCTTTAGGGGTCGAGTTATAATCATTGCCCCTGCATGAAGTTGAAGATGCTTACTATCCCTGTGATCCAAAATTTCAAAGAGCATCTGCTCATCTTGAAGATCAAGAATCAGCTTAGGCTTTATGTTAGCTTCACATGGTTCCCATATTATATCATCTAACCAAGATCCTTCCATCAAGTCTCTATTTTGCAATGTGATCTTGCTAAATCGCCTTAGAGCATCACTTTTGTGAAGCTCCACAACATTATTCTCTCTTCTATCATTAACATGATTAGAGCTATCCTCTTCCAGGCGAGATTCCAATCTCAAAAGTTGTGGATGGCATCTGCTTTCTGATAATGGAAGATTTCCAGGTTCTGAATAATCTCCTGAGCCAAAGGACTCCAAGAGAACATAAGACCTGTTCCAAAAACAGTTATCAAGGTTCTCGTTTAACTCCACTGGGAGCTCTGAATGAAGATTTGGTGGACTAGTCACTTGTTCAGTTTCTATAACAAATGAAGATCTCAATTCAGATCCAGAGGGATCACAACTCTCCACAGAATTGTCACTGATAACTGGGGAATTGTCCCAGATAATTCTCTCTTCCCAATCGTGCTGATCAAGGGGGTTGAATTTTGAATCCAATGGAGACTTCCATACCACATCCTTGTTCAATGGTTCAGCACTAAGATAAGAGTTCCGTCTTTGTTCCTCAATTTGAACAGACATTTGAATAGCTCCATGCATAGATCCAAATCTTGCTAACTCTGAGGCATCTTCGCTGAAGATTGAGATGTCATGTTGATTTACATGCAAATGTGATGGAAGCATTTGACCAGAGTCCTTTAAAAACGCCTCTTCATCCTCTTCAACAATATCAGAAACATCCATAGATGTATACTTCTCTGAAAAATGAATTAAACAACAACATTAAAACAGGAATCAAGCAAAAAGCAACAATAAGAAGAAGACACAGAATTAACAGAAAATCCTTCCACATTATTAAAGAACAAAACCGAGAAACTAGACACTAAAAAGAAGAAATGAAAAGATGAGCATACAATGCAAATTACACAGGTGCTAAAAGTTACCGTGAAATTGCCAGAACAAGAAAAATGATAATGAGAATGGAAACATTAAGCCTGAAAGAAAATACCTAAAGCAAGAGAGCGTACCTTTCAAAATGGAATATCTATGATCTCTTTTTTCTCCTTTCTTCAAGGGTTCATGAATAGAAAATATTTCAGAGAACCGTAAGATCTCCATCCCATCTTCTATACACAAAATAGGAAGTGGAGTGTGACCTTTATCTAGAGACCCCTTGACAGTATCAGTTTCCTCCTGCATCAACGTAAAAAACATTAATTAGAGTCAGAATAACAACACAACTTTTGCAAAAAAATGCTAGTGGATTATTCAACATCTTGGGTGAAAGATGGTGAACATTTACAGCTTGCCATATTTTATCAACCTTTACAGAGAAAACAATGGTATATCTTTGATTAACAGACAATTAAGATTTATCAGGTTAGCATTTCAGAAGTGTAAGCAGCAAATTAACCACCAAGATAGAAGCATAAATGCATTTTTCCTCTCTGTTCCTTTTTCTTTCTTCCTTTCCTCAAAAAGAGCAGGATGTGATTATTTGCTATTAGAGTTGCACCATGGAGGATGTTGAGTGTTTTTTACAAGGATGGCAGAATTCTTGACAGTAGCCTTTCTGGGTTTAGGAAAGAAGAAATGTTCTAATACTTTGATAAAATGTGTTGTTTTTTGCAACTATCTGATTTTTCTGGATGGAAAGTATTGCTAAAATATTTCAAGGAACACTCCCCATCAAGAAAGTAATCATGGAACAAGATACTCTCCCAAGGTAACTCTAACAACACCAGAAAATAGTGGGATAGCACAAACAAGAGGCAAACTGAGAGCAAAATAAGAGGTTGTCCAGACCCAAATCTTACAAACTGCGGGAACTGGGAAAGGAAGACATTACTTTCAAGTGCAAACTCAATCCAAGATCTTGCATCCTCATGATGCAATGCTTCAGGGGCTATTAGGGAGCTTCCCTTGCTGATAGTCAACACTCAACAGAAATGAAGCATTTTTTTATTTATTTTGAGCTTTGTCCATTTCCAGAGAATTGGCAGTTTGGCACGCAGTGAATACCAGGAGAGGTATTTAATAACTTGCTTGCACTCATCTATATTGACATCATATAATCTAACAAGCACAAATGTTTTTCCAATCTCACGGTATGTGTTCATCTTTCAAACATTTACATAGTCAGTGATTTGTTGAAAGTGGATCATACAGTAATCCAAACATTTGCTGACCAGAACATCATGCAACAGCCTTTGGAATGCAAATGTTACACATAACACCTACAGAAAAATTGAAGAACAAGGACATGGTAAACTAACCTCATGAATATCTACGAATTCAACATCAGAACTTTCAAAACCCACGGAGACAAGTTCTCCGGAAACTACTCCAACATCTTGCTGACCTGAAAAGGAGATTCTAAAACTATATAATCTTGCTTACACAGTTCAGAAATTTGGAAAGCTTTTGTGTGTGTGTGGGGGGGGGGGTATTGATTGTAAAAAACCAAAGAATTATCCACAACCAAGGAAGACAACCACAAATAGAAATAAAATATTTGAGAAAAAATATTAATAAGAGAACGAACCAAAAAAATAATCTGTGAAGTTCATAGTCAGCTAATCTATAACTTGTCTCAGAAAAAAGTTTTAGAAATTCCTTAATGCGATAGTGTCGATTAAGCAAAGTCTCAGAGACAATGCAGTCACTCTGGAAAGTTCAAATTTGGTGAAAAGCTTGGGAAAAACTCATTAGTTTCAATTGTACACTGCAAAAACTCCTGTGTGGATGATGCAATTTGGATTACTTTGTGTACAAACTCATTGAGCTGTCTGGGAATGCAGAACAGAGAGTGGGGAAAACACAATCAATATGACTGATGAAATCTCACATAGAAAATCCATCCAAATAGCTGATACTGAATTTGTACATCATATGGTTCCCCACAAGATGGGTGTAATCAAAAAACATTTGCAGGCTATAGCGCGAATAAAGAAAAAAGGATAGGGGGATGAAAAATATCTGTTTTGTGAAACGGAGCTACCAAGTTCTGATCTGACCAGTAGCCAAACAGTCAAATTTTCTGAACTCCAATCTTTTAAAATTAAGAGAATATAATAACAGGTTTCAATATGAAAGTTTGAGAGGGGTAAAGGAAATAATCTATCTGAACCACTAAATCACAGAATAGGTCATTAATAAATAAAACCTTAAAAGATGACAGCAGTGGCCCTCAATATCTTAAATGGAAAATGATTACACGAAAAAAAAATTGATGAGGAATTGTCTATTATAAAAAAATAATAATAAAAATGAATCGCCTAAGAGTGAACCTGATAGAGAAGCCGTTTGAACTTCAAGTTTTTTATCTGAAACCACAGGTTCCTTTTCAAGTTCCTCTTTCACACCTTCATCATAATCTTCATCATCAGATATGGGAGGCTGCAACGTGGATTCAGACAACATATAATCCTTTTTTGACAACAAATAGTCCTCCTCACTAACAGCTTGAATCTCAGGCCCCTCATACTGTTCATCAAAATCTTCATAATCAACTGCATCTTCTGCCTTTGCATCATAATCTAGCAGCAGAAATACAGAGTAAACACATAATCAGAAGGTTTAATGACATAAGGCACAAGATAAACAGCAAGTTACATAAAGCTAAACCTCAGAAAGCATTAGTATACTGATGTGGAATCTACATATTTTGACACACATAAATGCAAGAAAATTTATGCATGGATGCATTGCATAGGTACATATGCAGAAAAGTTCAACCAGTCAGTTTCAACCTTTACCCCACACACACCCAAAAAAAAGTTTCAACAAGCAAGCCACTGGACACCATCAAGATATGCATCAAAATAAAACAAGGCAAAATCACAAGTACAATGTTCCTTGCAGCATAAAAAAACATAGCCAGAGGAACGGTTGGAAATTTCTGACATGACTTGAACTTAACCAAAAATATTAGAAAAGATGTGACCCTGTTCCCTGTTCAGAAATATATTCATTAGTGAGTATTTTCAATAAAACCAGCATATTTAACCACATCCTTTCCATTTGGCTTGACCAGACACGTGACTGAAAAACCAGAATATCTATTCACATTGACTTCTACTAGATGTGCTGGAAAAAAATTAGTTGTTAAGTTCTCTTAATCACATATTCAAGATTCTTCCAATTTCTGATCAAATGGTACTGAAAATAGGAGTAGAGACTTCAGTTACTAGAATAATGATGAGTGTCTAAACAGTTTTCCCATTCTGAAAATGTAGTTTCAATCTAATAATTGATAAGTTCCAGTCTTTCTCTTTGAAAGAACATCAAGCACAACTTAAATTGAGTAAGTGCTCTTTATTTCTTCTTTTGTTTAATGTTTCTTCAATAAATTCTATTTGAAATAATGTCAAGACCCGGACAGGCATCACTTTCTGCAATGGCATGCGACTATTCTCATTTTGAATGCATTAAGTAATTGGGATAACATAATTTATGAAGAACTATGTTTCCCCAATTCCACAATATATTTTTTAAAGAACAAATCTGGGCTTGGCCAAGCAGAAAAATGTTGTCAGATCAGATAGTTTCCTTGCATCCCTATGGTATCATGCTTTGGGTGGTTTTAGGGTGTTTCTTAAGAGTTCTACAGGAATATGGGTCTTCATTATTCAGATTTCTGTTTCATTGATGTCTTTCCTATGAGGTTGCACGTGCATTGCTACATACTTTCATTGAATTATAAAACATATATCTTTCAGAATTTTCATGACAGCATCTTCTTTTGCGATTTCCTAAGTCTCATTATTATTATTATTATTATTATTCAATAAGTTAAAGATACCCTAATAGGTTATTGCTTTTTCATGCAAATCCAAGCATTGGTCTGGCAATATGTGTGCATCAACACTTGAGAACACCAAATTCATTCCTTAAAAGTAAGTTATCTTTTCAATAGAACCGTCATTATAAGACATAGCCCTATGATCAAATTAGAAAGCTTCCCAAGTACTTGACATACAAAATTGAAATCAAATACAAGAGTTCACAACCTTGTATACCAGTAAATGTGAGTCAAGATAAGTAAAAAACAGCAGAGAAAGAGAAAGAGAGGTTAATTAGTTAAAGAACCAAAGATACTAACACAACATCAAAAACTGCATGACATAGTTTTCCTTGGCAGACAACATCACCTTGTTCTGCAGCGTCAGTGGATGTTTGGGGTGATTTCACTGACAACTGAAATTAGAATAGCTTAAGATTAGTGTCAAGCCAAAAAAAAAGGACGGAAGAAATCTGCCCAAGCATAATTGAAAGCTAAAACACATGATAGAGATTTTCCATACATCAATTTCTGTCAATGACGAACCCAACTTGTCAGCTAGTGCAGCAAGATGCTCCTTTGCATCCTGAAGATAAGTAGTTTAGAAACATAAGTGAGAATCTCAAACTGGACACTTACCATACTAACAAATGGGAACGCTTCTTATTAAAAGTAAAAGAAGAACGTATGATAAATATAGCAAGCCACAACTCAATTGCACAATAAGATTAGAAAATAGAAGTTGCTGCAAAACAAAGCTGCTGCATGCCTGAACATTATGATTCTACCAATGTCTATCACATGCCTGAACATAATATTTAAATATGAAAACCTTTTCACTCAATATCACCTCCCTGAGTACCAAGCCATGACAAACGACCATTACCAAGCCAGTGAAGTTTAGTTTATTCTCCATCTTAGAATTCATAAAAAAGTATTAGTTCTTCATTTCACTGGCCTCAGCCTCATATGTTTTTTTATCATTCCCTGCCTCAAATAAATAATACTGCCTTCACTCAATATCAGTTTTAAGAGGAAGCCAACTATCACTTGCATGTGCATTAATTCATGTATCAACACGTGCATATTATTGAAACCTTTTACTTTAGTTAATATAAGAAATAAAAGATTACACTTAAGAGAGACAAATAAGCTCACCTCATCAAGGTAATCGGCATCAAGATCACCAGAATTATCAACATTCCCAAACATAAAACCCAAAAAATGGTTACCCCCGACTTCATCATATTCCTCGTCATCATCTGTCCAAAAGTCATCCAGACATTAGAAATGATGATCAGAAGGGGAGTTAAGACACACATCTTTTCTTTTAACAAAACCAGTTTGATAATCTCAGTTTGTGCTTCACAAGGTTGTCTAACTATAGGAACAAAACCAACTTAAACTACAGCCTTTAAGAACAGAGATTAAAGATTGCAATTAAACAAACTGTCCATATACTGTGACCATCATGATTCTACCTATATCTATCACATGTCTGAGTACAAAACATCAAGGCTATTCATCATCCTTGACAAAGATGACACAACTATAGAAAACCTTCAAACTCCGCAATTATACACAATTCTACCAATAATTACTATACCGATAAGCATAAAACAATCAAATTAAAAATGTTATGACGTTAAATAACCAACTTACCATCACCGGAAGCACTTCCCAACTCATAGCCACCTCCACCCATGTTTTAAAGGCAGTTCTGCCAAGAATCATGAAAATGAAAATTTCAATTTTTAGCTATTAAACTAAAAAAAAAATGAATAACCAATTAAATTTCAGTTATTTAATAAAAAGTTTTTATTTCATTTGAAAAATCCACGTGGAAAACAGAAAGTATATGGCAAAAAATTTAAAAAAAGAGCTAAAATAATGCCAAAGAAATTGAAAAAAGAACTTATAAAAGCAAAGATAAAACCAAAACCTAGCAAAAACCAATAAAACACTAAAAAAACAAAAATAATCACGAAAAAAAAGAACACATCATCAAAAAAATTCGAAAATGGGAACCAGAATTAGCTACAAAACACAAAAATTAAGAGAAAATCATAAAATCACACCAAAAATACTTAAAATTCGTTGAAATAACGAATAATAACCGCACTGGAATTCTCCCATGAAATAAATAAATGTTCTCTAAAACTTTCAATTTCCAATTGATAAAGAAACTCTTGTAAGTAACCTAAAATCAAACCCTAACACAAACCTACAAAATACGGCGGGAAGTAAGAATAGCCAAAATTCGAAAAAGAAACCACAAAATATCTAGAAAAAAGAACAAATTGAAGATAAATTTACAAAATTAAGCCAAAAATACTAATATAGAAAATTAAATTCGTTGGAATAATTAGTAGTAACCAACCGTACTTGGATTCTTGCATGAAGAAAATACAATTATATTTTAAAACATAAGATTACAGTTAAATTTAAAAGGAAAACAAAGAGACAAAATCAGCGATTTGAATTTGGAAGGAACGAAGGAAGAAATGATATATGAAAGGAGCTGAAATAAGAAATTCGAGTGGTTGGATTGAGATGTTACCTGGTAATTTAAGAGGATTGATTCATATCCTGGTGGTGAACAACGATCATCTCCGACCGGGATAGCGACGACGGAGTGGATTTTGCATTCAACGACGAACTGAGAGGTTTTCTGCTTTTGCGTTTCTTTCTGTATTAGAAGAAAGCAATAGAGTGTTGGGGACAGGAGTCGGGTCGCGTTTCGGAGATGGGTGGAATTGGGCCTAGACTTTTTGGATTCGTGGAATACAATCCAAGCCCATACAAAATTTACACCTTTTTTCTTTTTCATGGAAACCTGTGTACCCAGGACCGAGGTAAAAAATTAAATAAAAATCAATTTAATGTAAAATGATATTATTTTAAATTTTTTTAGAGAAAAAAATAAAAATCAGACTAAATTTTTATCAAATTAATTATATATGGATTAATTTTTTAGATCAATTGAATCATTCTTGTTTTTTTAAAACTCGGTATAGACTGAGCCAAGTTGAATAAGTTTTAGATTGATTCATTTTGGATCTGTCATATATTTAAATTTTTTTAAATTCACTTATTATTATTTTTTTATTACTAGGGTTTTACTTGTTGGTATGTTTCCAAATTGATAGTTAATGATATTATTTGTAAAATTTATTGACATGGATATTTTGAAATAAATAAAATTACTTTTATAATTATATTTAATAGATCTAATTTGAGAACTGATTGAAAAAAAAAACTTAGACTTGTTGGCCACCAAATCAATTATTTATATTTAAATAACATTAGTTTTTTTATACTGATTTGAATAGGTTGATTAAAAATTCTATTAATTCAATTATATTTTAACAAGTTAATATATATATTGGTGTCGGAGACTAAATCATACCTGATTTTAGCTTATAAAATCAACCTCCAACATTCCCATGTAGAAGAGACAATATATTTCTCTAATTGGTTCAATTTAGTTTATAGTAAATCTCCCCTTAAGAATCAATTATATTATATTATATGGTTCAAATGTATTAAGTAAAATCAAATGTCTTGTCTAGATTTACTACATCTCTTTAATACTAGTTAATTTCTTGTCACATGTACGTGTATTATTCAACTATATGTTTAATATTTTTTTACTATTTTTTCATGAATTGATTTAACTAGTATATAAAAAAAAAGTAAAATAAAAAAAAAGTTTAGTTAGATAATTTTAAAGTGAATTTTTATATTTTTAAAATAAAAATTATAAAAATAACATGTTTTCAGAAACAATATTTATTATATTGAACAAGGCTTAGGTAATGAATAAACACAATCAACTCTAATTTTTTTAATCATTAAGTTAATCATGATTTTATAACTAGAATTATTATATTATTACTGATTTTAACACTCAAAATAAATTAAAATAAATAAATAATAATATCTAATTATCTTTTTTAGCTATGTAAGATAAAAAAAAATAATATACATTAAATGTATAATAGATATTTTCGTGTTTTATTATGTCTTGTTTATTATCAATCAAATATGATATAAATATAACCATTCGGTCTTGTAAATTATTATCATGTTTTATTTTGTCTCTTTTATTTTTATTATCTTTTCTTTTTTATTATAAAACAGTAATTAAACACGGATTATTTATTTATTCATTCTTTTTTTTTGTCACACATTAAGTAAGAAACTAAAATATGTTGGTTTTAATTGTAGCCAATACTATTCACAATCTCACATAACACTATCAATTAACTGTTTATTTTTTAGTAATTCATTTTGGTCCTCAAAATTTAACTTTGAGTGATTTAATCTTAATTGAAGGTTTATTATTTTTTATTTATTAATGAAGGGTGAATTAGAAAAAGATAAATTAAAATAAAAAAATGTGTCAAATATGGATCGCGTGACAAAGAAGTCGAGGAAAATACACTTACGGCTTTAAATTTTAAAAATAATATAAATTATATAATTTAGTTTTCTTTAAATTTTTTTAAAAATAATTTTGATATAAAAATTTATTTTTATTATTTTTTAATTATTGGTTATAGAGAGAGAGAAGAGAGATGGGTTACGGAGGTTTTACACAATTATCCTTCTTAGTTTCTTATCCAACATGGCAAAAAATATTAAGAACTGGAAACCATCGTTCTACTCCTGACAGAATATTCATTACGGTTAGATGATCAACTTAAGCAAAAAAAAAAAAAAAGCACTTTATTGCATGGTCTCACGATTAGAAGGTAGAAACAAAGAGCACAAAGAACAATGACATGCCTTGCACTACTCAACACTGCATGTAACAATGTAATTATAAACCTTCACAAGAAACTTTGCGGACTGATCACTGACTATATATATATATGGGGTAATCACAACGACTGTTCCATTTGGACCATCTGTGGCCTACATATAAATTGGTGGATTGATCATGGATGATCTAGATAGAGGAATCGTCGCCTGCCCTAGTGCCTCTAGCACTTATCACCGACAAGAGACATCGACAGCACGTACAGACCCTTAAGGGCTAGTGATCTCATGGATTTGGTTTGAAGGACTTGCACTGGGAACTTTTGGGATCCAATGATTATGTGGCCAGGAAGGCCACTTGACATGTGGAAATTTGGGTATGGTGGGCAATGATTTTGGCTTTGGCAAAGGCCAGTGCATGACTGGTGGGAATTTGGGAATGGTGGGAAATTTATATGGCTTTGGCATAGGCCAGTGCTCGACAGGTGGGAATTTGGGAATGGTGGGAAATGTATGCGGTTCAGGGTTATGCAGAGGAGGTGACTCGGAGCTAGTCGATGGTGGCATTGCATCCTTTGGTGGTGACATGGAGGTTGGTGGTGGCAATGTCGGTACTGCTGGTTCCACTGGTGTTGGTTTTGGTGGATTGGAAGGTGTCAACACAGGGATGCTAGAAGAAGGTGTTGGTTTTGGTGGATTGGAAGGTGTCAACACAGGGATGCTAGAAGAAGGTGTTGGTTTTGGTGGATT
>Ga0325404_1000415_pt1 | contig 41790 bp, 20 predicted proteins | sample PopdelMetagenome_18_FD_205664 | JGI IMG/M metagenome (GOLD analysis project Ga0325404, IMG submission 205664) | Populus deltoides microbial communities from Bellville, Georgia, United States - Xylem-Control-R1 | ecosystem: Host-associated > Plants > Phyllosphere > Stem > Wood/Secondary xylem...
TTTTTTTTTTTAATTTTTTATTTAAATTGTTTACCATTATCATAAGCTAATGCGACTGCAAAACAATGAGTTTGAGGTTTATATATATAATCCTTATTTTTCACCAACATAATTATTGAAAATGTGCAAATCCTATTAAAAAATATGGGGTTACATGGGTCATTTTCTACTTTTCCTCGAAAGTTTTAGGGAAATCTTTAAGACTCAAGTTCTTGCTTTTTGTGACATATGTGTCTATGAATTTGCGATTTTGCATAAAAAATCATTCTAGAATATATTTCATGTAAATCTCTTGGGATAAATCTAAAAGCCTTTTAGATAAGTCCTAATGATTTTGATATCAATCACATAGTTTGCTTCACCCATGTTCTTCATTTCAAAGTTTGTGGACAACAACTTTTTTATAGCAATCATCTCCTTATCATTTCTTGCAATTAATATGTCATTGCAATTAATATGTCATCATACATACAATATCATTTTTAATCATCATAAACCCATCAATGATGATGGCTTAATAAACAAAGATACTATTGTCTGGATGATTTTTCAGTCTATAAATAAATATGTGGAGTTTATAAACTTTGAGCTCCTGACTCATTACAATGAAACTATTTGTTGATTCATATAGATCTTTTTATCTAATTTTTTATTTAGAAATGTAGTTTTAACATTTATTTGATGAAGTTCCGAATCTAAAATCGCAACTATTGCTAGAATTAGATGAGTGGAGACAAACTTAATTATCGAGGGAAACATTTCTTAATAGCTTATATCTTCTTGTTAGGTATAGTTTTTTTTTTTTACTAATCGAGCCCTGTATTTTTTTTTTGAAACCGTCTAGTTGACATTTCACATTAAAAACCCAGTTTTAACATTCTATTGTTGTATCTAATGAAAGGAAACCATTATATTGTTATTTTCATTTGAATGGAAAGCGTTATCTTCGCCTTCATTCCATATGGAGACCATTGTGCGCTATCAAAATAAAAAGAGGAAACTATTGTAATCGTCTTCGCCGTGAGATGAAAATTGATGTAAAGTGGGGATTTCCAAAGAAAATTGAAGTCCTTGGAGTCACATCTAATACAAATGAAGATCCTTTCAGAGGACAAAATCTAGAGTTAAAAGTTAGTAAAAAATAAATGAACAGATAAGGTGAAGTGAAACCCCTACGTATGTTAAGGGGGACATCATTTACCTGTCTCCCGACTCTCCCCTGCGTCCATATGTAACGTACTTTTTATTACTACAAGGGTGCAGTACTTTTTATTACTATAAGGGTAATACACCGACAATTAATGGTCATAATAAAAAAAATATTGAAAAGCAATTATATAATCGTCTAACAGCTTCCATTTCTTCGAAAGCGAACTGAAATAAAAATTCCAGAAGCTTAGAGCAGGACTTGACACCCTGCTAATCATTATTTAAGTCATACACAAATTTAATCCTTTAATTAAATGTTTTCAAGTAAAAGCAAGAAAACCCCATGTTGACGATCATCTTGAAGAGTTCTTGGCACCCAGTGACTCATGCCTCTAGGTGAGAATTCAAGTCACATTACCATATCCATCACTGCTTTCTGCATTCCGACAAGCCAAGACAGGCTACACATGTTTAGGTCACTACAGAGTTGTTGCTGGATCATCACTCATGTTCTTGAATGCAGAAAGTTGATATTTATTATTTTGGTTCCAAACTAAGATCACATTGGCCGTGGTATTCAAATGACATGTATTCCAGCAATAAATGCTTTTTTAAGAATGCTAGGAGAAACAAAGGCAAAAATTTGCATCGTAGAGATTTTCAAAATGATGGGAAAAGGTTTCACTCTAAACCAAGCAAAGTCAACTATCAGTAATTTAGATGTTTCAAAGAAGAGAGAATAGCCATTAACATTCATTCACATCAATGGGTCAAGATGATCAACAGCAAAGCTTTTGGTGCAAATATCCGACCACTTTACATATGAAGTTCACGCCATACAAAAGCCAAAACCAAATGATAGCACAGAATCCAACCCACAAAAAAATAAGAGAAAGAAACTCACTGCCCAACTGATGGATTTGTCAGCAATTCAAGTGACTTCCTTAAGTAGTCCACAGCAACTGACACGTCATCAAATGCCAAGGCTCCAACTGCAAATCTTGCAGCTTTGTGTGCCTCTACAATTTTCTCAGGAGGTGGTTGGTAATTGATGTCATATTGGTATGTCTTAGCAGAAGTTGATGCAGGATCCGAGGTGGTCCTCATTATGCTGCTTGAAGGGTACTGTGGAGTTGATGAATAGCTGCTTGTGGGAGGGGCCGGCTGGGGGCTGTGCGAAGAATCAGAACCCTGATAGTATGATGGTTGATGTGATGGTACTGATGGGAGACTACTCTCTGAGAAACTTGGATAAGACTGGAAGTTGGGATAAGAGTATGAGGAAGGTTCATGAGATTGGTAATTTTGTGGCAAATGTGGTTGAGGTTCTTGCGGGTTGGATTGATGGTGGTACGGTTGAGCATATGCAGAATTCTCTGATCTGCTTGCTGGAGGAGGTGGATGAAAATCATGTGAAGGATAGCCAGCAGCAGGGTAAAAAGAAGGTGGAGGGGTGTCTGTCGAACGTTGGCTGCTAGCTGAGTCATAGAATAGAGATGGTGGTGGAACGTGTGCAGAATGGTGGTTGTTTACCTTATCATGGAACAGAGGGGATGGTGGAATGTTTGTATAGGGCTCATCATTAACTTGATCGTGGAACTGAGGTGATGGATCAGATTCTGGACGAGCATTGCTAGCTGCAGATTCACTTGGTCCAAGATCCTGCAAGGACAATTATAGTATGAGCACTGAAGATGCTCAGGTTTGCATTGACTGATTGCTAAATTGAGAGTGCTAATATGAGGGTAATCAATACTACTCCATTGTTAAATTAATTGAACATCTATTCGTCCAATGTCAGAGCCAATTTACCAGGAACTTTTAAACTATGACAAATCATAGTACTAAATAAACAATAGCATATCATAGAAGATTCTATCAGAATGTCTAGCTTGCTAATAAAACAAATGCAATAACTATAAAGCTAAAATCAATGGAGAAAAAAAAAAAAACCTAAGGGATCTGCTCATAAGGAGACTCCATAAGCAATAATATTCATGACAATGGGCAGAAGAATGTACAATCACTAAATGCCCACGCCCATTTTGTTTAGAACTTTCAGGTTTTGAATAAATTCAGGGGAAAAAAATGATGTTACATTCCAGCAAACAAGATTAAGACTGGTACTGTTGATATTCGAAACGTACATATCCACCACTAGGTGTGCTTGATGGAATTGATAGATTTTCATCATCAGCAGGTGGGCCTGGGTTGGGCTTCCTTCCTTCTTTCAGAGCTTTCCTTATGTCTGCAGCTTTCCAAACTGCATACTTCTGTTTCTGCTCAAGCTGGCAAAAGTGTGAAAAGTGTAAACATTCAACCAAGCAACCATATTTGCATTCATGCAGTAAATGTGAACAATTTAAAGAGCAAATATAGATTTCAAGTGGAAATATGATAAACAGGAACTCACATCAGGCTGAAGTGCACCAAACTGAGTTATGATCTCAAAGAATATGCTTGCTGCATAAAATGTTTTTGCAGTATTCCTGTAACAAGATAAAAGTTTAATTTGAAAATCCAAATTTAGCAATTTTGTGAAAAATGTTAGATGAGCATAGACATATCCGACCATTAAAAAATTCAACCATCTAATTAAAGCAGCCATAGTCTTTATGATTACGCATTGATTTTCAAAGATTCATGTAATTAGTGCATAGTCACAGAACCCAGAGGAACAATAAATACAACAATGAATAAATAAAGGCACACCTAAGGGAAAATATTACCAATTGAGTGCAATACAAGGTATTTAGGCTCCCTGTCAATGAATCATATCAGATAGTATCAGACTTACCACAACCAAGTGAAGCCACCAAAAAAGACCTGGCTTGGGCTTGCATAATGATGCTATGCACCTAAGTTACTCTTGTCAAAATTATTACAAGAATAGTTTTAATATCCTTCTGGAAAGCTGTCACTTGCATAGTCTTAAAAAGGAATTAGATGACAACATTCCCCAACTCTCTTATCCTCTTGGCAAGGGGTGCAAGCTTTGAAGCATATATTTTGAGTGAAGCCTCATACAAACATGCAAGTGCACACGCAACACATAACAAAAACTTAAATGGCAAATTATAATTATAAGATGCCAATTTGCATTTGTGCAAGACATTTTATATGAATGTCCCAAATAAAAGGCCCTCAGCTCTCCCAAGACAAACTACACAAGTGGATGAAGCTAATTTTTTCATTTGAATTCTGTTGTGACTAAAACTAGTTCAGTCAGGAATGAGGACAGCCACTGAGGGAATCTCAAGGAACAAGTTCCATCAGTTCCTCACTAGTAACAAGTAGATGAGTGATGATTAAGGTATTTCTGCTAATAGATATCAGCTATAGGTACACCTGGATGCATCAGAAACATAAACCATGTTGATAACATAATCAAGAAAAAAATAATGCATCAATGCACCCTGCTGCTAATAAAATCAAATAAGAGAGAAAAAAATAGATGCATCGTACAAATCAGCTCGTCCAGCACGATCTTGTTTGTCTGCCTTCCCAAACACATTCAAGGCAAATCCTTCAAGATACAGATTGTCTTCAGGTCCCAAATTCAATGATTTCTTATCCTGTAAACAGCGAACCCACACTGTGATGAGTGAAGTTGTGATCAAAGACATTTTAAATATAAAGCACATGATTAACCATTGCTCAAACACAAGTATGCAAGGAAAAATATAAAGGGATAGCATAAGTTTCCTTTCCCCCATTAAATCCTCAACAAAGACTGGGTAGATCTATCAAACCAATAAACGACATGAAACATCTGGAAGCATCTGCTTGTATAATAATTTTGTATCTTTATATAATAGTATAAATGAAAAATCGTAATTTTCAGAGCATTGTTTTAAATCACAATTCCAGAAGTAAGAACATTCATTATTGAAATACAAAAAACCCCAATGTTAGTTTGAAGCTGCTACAAATTGAGGAATTATTCGAATATAAAGGCAAAGTAAATACTTTCTGAGATAATAAATTAAAACACTTCATGAATATGGAATACTGTTTTCTATTATTTTTTTTTTCAAGAAACAACATTTACTCTATCAAATTTTCAAACTCCTCAGACCAGAATAACAACCAACCAAAGAAAAATAATCAGTAGGCAACACTATAGCCTGAAAAATAGTAACCAAACATGTTGAATTGCTTAGCACAAGCACAAAAGGTATTTTCACAATTAAAAAGAGAAAATTTTCTGAACGAGGAAAGCTTTGAAGAGTGTGAGAGCATTCCAGGTAGCAAGAACACAAGCACTGGTTTAGCTACAAAGCAGATTCCAACCATTGATTTTAAACATTCAGATTAAGCAACCTGGTCCATTATGAGGTGACGGTGAATTAAGCAACCTAGTCCATTAAGAGGTGACGGTGAATTAAGCAACCTGGTCCATTAAGAGGTGACGCTCAGTGACATAGAAGTGTCGAATGGTGCTATTGATGTTGGGCTACTTGAGTTTAGGTTGGCCATGCAAATGAATGAAGTTCTTGATGTTGTTTATTGTCAATGTGGGCCAACTTTGAACTCAAATTTGCAAATCTTCATCACATGGGAAAAAAAGTTTATCCTATGTGATTTTAAAGTTTAGAAGGTGATTTTTTCATATTATCCAACAATGCATGCATTGGAGTTATGTACAGGAAGTTATGGCTGTTTCGGTTTTTAAGCGTTCTATGTGCCTATTTGTGTTTCCAATAAATCAAAACCTGTGTTATTTATTATTTGCCTAGTTTTCTATTTAAGTCATTTATTTTAGTCTCAATCTGTCATTTTGGTTTATCCTTAGACTTGGAGGGTTTTTCCAAGTGTATAATGATCATCCAAACCATGAATTAATGATCTTTGGTTAAAAAATTGAATTAAAAAAACTATGACTTGGCCTTATGGCACCTTATTCAGTTTTGTATCTCCTCGTGAGAGATGAACTTTTATTCTTAACCTTGCATCTCTAAAGTGGTGAGTAAATCTGTATATTTAGATCTCTTTGGTTTTGATTGGTTTTGTACCTTAGAGTGGCGAGCATAAAGTATCCTTTGTGTGTGTGAACTATTTCTACCCTAAAATCACAAAAGCATGCTTAACATCTGTTAACATTAAAACAACAAAAGTATCATACTACTTCCCCTTTATTTTGTTCAACTTACTCGGAAATTATAAGAACCCGGTTGAATAAAGCTTCACCACCCAGAATTTATTAATCGAAAAGAAAAGAAACCCGGATTTTAAAACTTGAAAATTCAACAAAAAAAAAAGAAGAAAACATACTTTAAAAAATAATGAAAATAACAAAGAAAAATAAGGATGAGAGAGAACCTTTTCGAGCTGATTCATGAGAGAAATAAGGAGAGAATTAGTGGTCTTAGTCCGTTCATTTTGTGGAATCCTCAATCCTTTCTCCATCGCATATAATCGACCTGATTAGATTGACAGAACAAAGATGAAAAAACAAGTTTTATCAATTCAAAGAGAAATTGAGAGAGAAAACCTTAGGGTTTAAGAAATTGAAAAGACTCACAGTAATAAGCGACGAGAGTTTCATGTTTCTGTAGCTCATCGGCTCTTTGCAGGTACGGTAACAGTAGTTTCGCTGGCTCGTTCTCGCTCCCCATTGCCTTCTTCCGTTTTAACTTCCGTGTTTATTTTCTCTTTTTTCTTTTATTGCCTTGCAAGACAATTGCAGTGTTGACGCCCCTAGGCCTAAGCCTTGCTTAACATATTAATTAAAAATTAATATTAAAAACAAAACCTCCAAGTAAAGTATTGTTCCACGATATTGTTTAGCGCATGTTTGGATTGGAAATGCGGTACAAACGTATTTTTTTAAATTTTAAATTTTTTTATTAAAAGTTGTTTTTTTTATCTTTAAATTATTTTGATACATAGATATCAAAATTAATTTTTAAAAAATAAAAAAAATATTTTATTATATTTTTAAATAAAAAATATTTTAAACTATAATTACTATCATAATCTCAAATAGACTTTAAATAAAATAAATCAAGGTGAATTACCTCACTGATTTATTTTTTCAGTTTATATTTTTATAGATCTAAATTAATGAAAAGTTAAAGTAAATTTATTAAAAAAAAGTAAAAATAATTGTTTTTCTAAACTTAGGAGTTAAAATATATTTTAATCCTTTAACTTTTTAAATTATAAACTTATAGTTCTTAAAAATTTATGAAATTTAATTTTAGTTTTAAACTTTATTTTCCTTATTTTTTGGTATTTGGTTTGACAAAAGAGAGAAATAACTGAATTCTGGTAATTAAAAAATAAAGTCTGGGTTGAAATCGATTTTAGCTATGAAAACAAGTGGTTTTAATGTCAATGGATTTCTTTTGATGGAAAATTTTATACAAAGCATTTTTTTCCTTAAACCTGTTTCAAATGGTAGATTAGCACCTGAAAAAAAAATATTTTGAGTTGATTGTGAGTTTTGAAGCTATTTTTTGGGTTGTTAGATGCTATAAAAATATTTTAGAAGGTCAGAGTTTTTTTTTTTTCAAGTTGAAATATGGATGAAAATAGGTTTCTCCTAATTTGACACAAACTAGTCTAATTTTTCAATGACCGGAGATTGTCTAAATCTAGGTAGTGTAAATGACACATCGCTTACTATTTTTCTTCAAAGCAATAAAGGGAGGACGATCCTTAAAAAAATTAAATAATAATAATAATAATAACAACAAAGTCCAAACCCGCGTGACTTTGCCTTTTTCTAGAGGCCTAGGAACTCTAAATCTTCCTGACCCAAGAAATTGAGTTTTTTTTTTTCATTTTTATCCAATATAATTGCATTTTTTTCTTTTCTTTTTTTTAATTTCTAGTTGATTATTAATTGAGCAACATAATTTGTTTTAGTTTGATTTTTTTTCCAATCACTTTGATATTTTGTTGATTTTTGATTTTATAGTTGTCTATTTTAGATCAAAACTTATAAAAAAAATTGTTGAACATAATTGAGTTCATGACCGAGATCATAAATTTAGCTAATTAACTTTTGTTAAATAGGGAACTAGCTTAATTTTTTTGTTGCATAAATAGTTCTTGTTGCAATTAGAAGTATGCATAAATTTTTTGAATTCTAGTAAGATTTTTTTATATACGAAAACACATCATAAAAATCTATAGATAAACTTTTTTTTAAGAAAGAAAAAATATTCAATCAATGACAAAGCACAAGTCAAATGGCAAATATAATTATCATTTATATATAATTAAATTCTTAATAATTCGATTATATCCGTACTTAAATAATTCCCATGTCTATAAAAAATGTTTAGCTTATAATTTATCTCATCAAAAGGCTTGAAAACAAAATTTGTTTAAAAATGAATTTTTTTATTATTTTAAACTCATTCCATACTGTATTACCCAAAACATAATAATTCAACTCAATTGATCATTTTTAGAGTAATTTAATAATAAGAATTTAATTGAGATAATTTATATCTCTAAATGGAAAGAAAAATGAATAAACTATGCATTCTATATTTTGATGATATTAAATTTAAATTCTTAATTTTTATAATTATTAAATTATATATATTATAAATAACAGTGCATTACTTGATATGGTAATTTATTTAATAAAATAACTTAATTGTAAACTAGTAAGAATGAGAATAAATTACAATTTAAAGCAAAATATTTTAAATTATAATATATATATTCTTTTTCTTATTAAAAGTGATTAATATATTTTCTCGCAAAAATATAAGTTTTTAATATTTTTAAAATGAGACTAAAATTCTTTTACGATTTTTTTATCCCAAACTTGTAAAATCCAAGCAAAATCTTTTTTTTTTCTAAAACATGTCAAAATACTTTAAATTTTTAAAAAATGCTAAAATAGTTTTTAGAATTTTGGTGGTATGAAAAAAAAAATTATTGTTGTAAAATATTTTTTATATTATTTTTATATGGCTTTGTTTGGTAAAAAGTTATTTTTTCTCTAAATAAAACTGTCAAAATAGATATAAGGGCATATTTGTCAAACACACCCTTAAACCAAAAAACTTTTTTATCAAAAAAATTGAAAACCAAATAAGGCCTTTCCCAAATGACTTGAACTATTAGGATGACTTGAAATCTTTGATTCGACCATAAATCTAACCAAAAACACTAGTTTGACCAAAAAACAAACTAAAATCAAAATTAAAACCAAATAGATCAAACTTGTAAAAAACACAAAAAACATGAATTTTTATTTTAAAAATAGATCAAAACCCATAAAACTCAAGAACACGAAAAACATGTCTTGTAAACATGAATCAAAATCTAGACCAGATATGAACAATCCAAGAACATAGGCATGTTGAAAATTAATCACTGAACAATAATCAAACATCAAACATCAAACATCATCGATTATCAACCAATAATCACGATTTGATCAAAATAGGTTTTAGAGTAAAAAACAAAACCTTATGATTAAAACTAAAAAAAAAAAGTTATTGATGTGAATTAACCCTTGATTATTAATTAATCAAGTCTCGTAAAATTAAAATTGCTGGTGCGCAGAATTGAACCAAAACTGATCCAAATCATGGAGTCAAGACAATGTTCTTTCCATGAACATGAAAAACAAAATAACAGAATTGCCCAGAAATATTCGAGCTACTGTCAAACCCAAAATTTTACCTTGCAAGCCTAGAAACCAAGTATTTTTTTGTTCACACAAACCACATTACCATTGTTACACATGATTAAGCAAACATGAACAAGAAACAACACTAAATCATCAAAAGCTGCCTAATATTCCAATTCTCAGAACTTCCAAATTAAAATAGTAAGCATATTCGATAATTTGATGTTCATAACTGGCATTTTAACACTCAATAGAACTCGCACAAATTCAGAAACCAAGAACATGTAACAAAGCAAACATCAAAAGCCTCCTTCCACTTTTAGGCTGGTTCCAAAAATACTGCATTCAAAAACAAAACCACAAACATATCTTATTGGCATCTAGTAACATAAACAACAAACTCAAATCATAATTAAGCAAAGAAAAATAATATTTTTATGCATTAATTAAAATCCAAGCTCAACACAATGTAACACCAAAATAAGTTCAAAACATCATTCAAACATGCAAGGAAGAGCTATAGGTGTGACTCATAGACATCACCTACTAGTTTAGAGATGGTTTATACCTTCAAAGCTTCAATTAATGACTATTGTCCCTTTTGCTCTCTTTTGGAAAATTTTACCTCCACAAATATCTACCTTTTCAGATCTAAAGAAACCCTCGTGCTAAGCTTGTGAACCTTCACAACTAGGATCTTTTTGTCTATATTTTTCTCTCTTTTTTTTCTCCTTCCTTTTCTCTAGATTATCAATAGGTATTTATAGGTTTTTGCTAAGATTTTTTAATGGATTCAATCAAGGATTGATCAATGATTGACCCTTTAATCAACATGGGAGGATTTTGGAATGGTTTTAATAGCTAAAAGCTCTAGATCACAATGGTTTTGCAATGGTGGTTTTTCAACAAACTTGGTTTTGGGGATTGTTGGTGGTTTTGATAAACTTGGAAGCTAAGAAGTTGTTTCTAGCCTATTGAACTTGAGATAAGCGTGGCCACCTCTTGATAAGAACCTATTAAGAAGATTTAATGTGTGAATATACGAAGAAATCCTCTGGTTTTGCACAATATGTATCACATTCATGGTTGACTGAGCTAACCACTTTCAAAGCCTTGTTAGAGCAACTATAATGTCATTGTCATCAGAGACCACCTAAAGTTGGTAAAGGGGAGTCATATCTTTCGTTTGGATCTAACCTTGCTTAATTTGGAGATCTATAGCTTCACATTCATTTATTTAAAGATGTCAACTCGATCAACCCAAAACTGCCAAAAAAAAAGATGAATATTGGGCGAACTACATTTCGTTTATCTTCTGTTCCAATTGTTGCATGTCATCTAATTTAACCACTAATAAATTAGGGTTTTTAATTTTGGATTTGGCTAAAATTAAATTTAGTCCCTAATTATTTGATTTCTTTTAATTGCACCAGTAATTAACTTATAACTTTTGAATTTAAGCAATTAAGTCCTTGATTTTGTCAATTCAAATCCCTTCATTCTTATGCTTTTTATAGTTTGGTTTTTGGTTTTGAACTTTTTAATGAATTCATCTATTTCAGTCCCTGAAACCACACGTATTTTTTGTTTTGGTCCTTAGTTTTGAATTTCTTTAATTAAGTTCCTAATTACTCATAAAACTTTAATATTTATTAAATTAAGTCCATGATTTAATCAAATTAGCTTTTAAAATTGCAATTTAACCTCTAGACTTCAATTTCTTCCAATTATAACCTAAATTGAATTCAAAAATCAATTTTCATTTAATTGAGCCTTCAATATATTCTATTAAACCCTAATTTATTTTTTCAATTGAGTCCTTAAATATCCAATTTTGAAATTCTCTTCCCAAATTCAATTTCCTAATTCATGGGGCCTTCACCAGTTCATATTAGACTACCAATTTTTCCAACCTTGTATATTTTGACCTTCTCCAACCAGTCTTCGATAATTTTTTGGGGCATTCTTCATGTTCTCTCCAATATATATATTATTTTTTCAACCTTTTCAATTTTTACTTTGTATTTCCTTTTTTATTTTTTTGGTTTTTTTTCTCTTTTCTAATTTTTTTGTATATTTATACAGGCATAGATCTCCAAAATAGATAACAACATGTGTCATTGTCTTTCCATGAATTATAGGGATTTCATGCTATATAAGAAAGCAAAAGGACGGCGATAAAATTAGGGATTTGATTTAACAATTAAAACAAGAGTTTTCCTAACTAATTTGGGACATCAAAGGGCAGCTAAAACTATCTTAGGCTTTCTAGGGTGCTAAATTTGACCATAAGGAATTCTAGGCAAAGAAGAAAATTGTTTTTGGCTATTTAAACTTGTTTTTATAAAGAACTATATTTATTATTTGGGATTTGCATTATTGTCATTATTTTTTTATTTGGGTTCATGACAACCCTTTAGTTATTGTTTAGGGTTTATTAAGTGTTTTAGGCTTTATTTTTTGTTGGGCTTTGTTTTGGGCCTTGAGTTTATGATCCATTAGGATTATCTGAGTATAAATACTCTATTATATGAACTTATTTTTAGTTGGATGATTATTAACATTTTTCCCATAGCTTTGCTTGTGTGTTATGAGGTATTCTAACAATTTTTTAGTTATTGAAAGAACTAAATTTGACTTATCGACGAACAAATGTCTTCATGGCATCTTCCTTATACTTCTCATTCATGATTTGCTAATCATTGTATAGGGGTTCAAACTCCAATAATGTTGGTGCCTTAGTCCAAGGTAATTATTCTATCACTTTTTTTTTATCAAATCTAATTTCTGGCTTTCCAAGATTGTGTCAATCTTGTTTGTGGGTTTCTGGATCATTATATTCACAAGGTTCATATAAGTTGATATTGGAGCTTGGCTTTAAAAATTAGGTTATATCACTTTTAATCTTTCATTGTTTGGTTTATTTATGCGTCTAATCTCTTGTTTCTATCCATATTTTTTTGAGTCAGTTTACTCTATTCCTTGGTTTTTTCTCATGTTCTGTACTGTCATTAGCGTTTTAGGGTTTGTGATAAATTTTTTTTAGTATATGTCAACTTAGAATAAGAAAATAAAGGAAATAAACAAACAAATCGTAAATTCAATGGGGCTGTTACAATCATGTTAGTGCTAAGAAATTAATTATGACATGTATTCTAATGAAGCATTATTACTGAGGGAGAGGGACAAACAAATAAGGGTTCAAGCTAAAGAACACAAAAGCCTATCATGTATGCTAGGGGCGGTGTAGAAATAACTTGATGATTTAAAATAATTAATTAATGCTAGGCAAACTTTAGAAAGAGATGAGCATCAACGCGAAAAGAATGCAAGATGAAAGAAAAGAATTGCTACTTTCATACAGTGTTATTAAAGACGAGTGTTGGCAAGGAAAAAGCATTGAAAGCTTAAACAAGAGGTTGATGAAGTATCCATTATTCCTATTAAATATTTCAAGGATGAATATTTATTAGAGAGAGAATGACATGATCCATGCAAGGGATGACATTTTGTTCTTAGAGGGAAAAGTCTTATTTAAGGAGTTGTCACCTAGTATTATGGTTACTAGGAACCCTAACTCGTCAAGAAAGATTTTATGATATGGGAATGGTTACGTAAAATGAAAGATACTATCACCCCTAAAACATCCCACCTGAGGTAGGCTGCATTGCTAATTTTATCTTAAATTGCTAAGGGTCTGTTATGTTATGTTATCGATGGTCTGCCTCTAATATTCCTAACTCTGATGTTAGTGAATATTCAACTACAAAGACTTTCAATTCTGGTGTTGGTAAGTATTACATGAAAAAAAAGCACGATATTCCTAACTTTGATGTCACTGAATATTAGAGTTCAAAATAATTCTCAATTCTAGCATCAATATTCCTAACTCTGATGTTAGTGAATATCAAGAGTATTTATAATAGTCCAATTTCTAGGACAACACCTAAACAATATTATATGGGAATTTGTTTTTGTACATGTAAGTCCATAAAAAAATATATTAAAATTTCAGCAGAGTCTCCCCTATACTAGGAAGTCTCAAGTTATTGACATAAACTTGTTTTATTCCTATAAATCTTTCCTCAATTTTGATCCAATCATCATGGATCTTAATCACAACATTTATAATCTCCACATCATAAATTCTATACAACAATACACATTATAAATTGCGTTTAAAGAAACCTTAATACACACACACACACACGCGCACACACACCAAAAGCTTATCATTAAATTACAAGTTACCAAAATTTTACATGGTTTTAAAATACACATATAATGTTCCTAGTCTAGATAACAAAAGATGGAATAAAATAGGAATCACTCTTGGCGTGAATACGATGGACCTGGAGAAATACAACATGTGATGTCAATATTAAAAAATAATAATAACATTGACAATGGAATCATTACTAGATTTTTCACTTCTCTTTATCAATTTCAAACGCAATATTAAGACCTTTTTTTTGTTTTTTTAACTTTCATCATTCAACGATACTCTCTATATCTGCTGTGATCCAAGCAACACCAAAAGATCCATTGGAGGTCCCAATTGGTCTAGTGACAAGTTTTAGGGCTAAGACTAAGAGGCTCAAAGAGACTTTCAATTGATTCTTTGATATACATGGGTTAAGGAGGACTTCAAGAGGGTAATAAATAATGAAGAGCAAGCATTGATTTGTATATTATTTAAATTGGATTTATGTGTGACCTATTAAGAAAACTAGGGTTACTTAGCTTTCTAGTATAAATATATTTTTTGAAGAATATTAAGAGAAATAAATTTTGCAAACTAAAAGTATTGTCTCTCTTGGTTCTTGATTGAACTTCAATTCTTCAGAGAATTGATCAATTGTTACTAGTGATTTTATACTTCTTTTGCTTGTCTTCAAGTGTAGGCATTGTGATTGAGTGGTTTATAGTCTTGTTGTCTTAGAGCAAGTCTTTCATTGTGATAAGCTCATCTTCATACTCAAAATTGGATTAGATAGATCTTGGGTTCGCGAATTCCATTAAGTTCCGCTAGGGTTCGCATCAATAGGTCCGACCCAGCCCAATATATTTAATAATAATATTAAAAAAAATTTAAAAAAAGAAAAAAATTCAAATTTTCCAAAGGACATTTTAAAATTGCATCTTTCTCATGTTTTGAAATGTAAAATGGATATCATAACCAGTTTATGATTATCCGTTAGGGTTTGATCAAAATGTAAAAAAACTATCACTAATCATTTTGTTCACTTTATAATTAAAATGCAAGGATTTAACTGTAAACTTTAATATTTAGGGGGTATAAAATTACATTGTAAAGTATACCACCCTCAGGTATTAAAAATAAAAAGCGCAAAATAAATGCGATGCTAAAATTTGAACTTTAGAATGATTAGGATTTAACTCAATAAGATAGAGACTTTTTCATAAAGAGAGATCTACCTTGAACCTTAGACGAGACCAACAAATAGAAACTTGACCTAGAAAAATAATCAAACAATAATGCGGCTTACCTCAGGTAGAGTGTACTGGGGGTAATGCGTCTTTTCCTTGCACAACCAGTCCCTTAGTTAGACTTTCACGGACCATAGGTTTTCTAGTAACCATAATACTAGGTTGTGACTTCTAAACCATATAATCATAACTTTATGATTATACCTAAACCCCTTTTCAACACACACTCATAGAAGGCAGACAACGCCATTCTCGACGTTGGGCGCACCCCGCGACACTAGCAATTGGATAATGAAAAGCACCAGAACCTTAGACTACTACTATGAAGTTTCAACCTTGGCCACCTTGGGTTGTCATAAGGTAATACTGGATGATACTGATATTTGGCATCAATATCTTGGTCATATTAACTTTAAGGACTTGTTAAAGATCTTTGAAAGGGAAGCAGTATGTGGTTTACCAAATTTACAAACAGTCAGGAAGATGATGTGTGGAGCATGTTTGGAAGGAAAACAAACTAAGACTCAACATAAGAAAACTACTAACATTCTGACCTCAAAACCCTTTGAACTGTTGCATATAAATCTAATGGGTCCAACTCAAACTAAAAGTTTGTGTGGAAAGAAGTATATCATGGTTATGGTGGATGACTATTTAAGATATAGTTGGGCTATTTTGTTAAGATAAAAGTTTGAATCCTTTGATTTTACAAGGGAACAATTTAGATGTCTGCAAACAAAAAACAATCTTTTCAAGTTTAGAATTCACAGTGACTATGACAAAGAATTTAAAAATGCTAACTTTTTATCATTTTTTGATGAATATGGTATATATCAAGAATTCTCTACTCCTATCACTCCTCAGTAGAATGGTATAGTTAAGAGGAAGAATAAAGCTATATAAGAAATGGATCAAATTATGTTCAGTATTAAGAAAGTTGCATTATACTTCTGGGATAAAGCTATTAACACTACTGTCGTACGTGATCACAACGACGCATGGCTGAACTTGCTGAAAAATATGTGTGAGTGTGCCTCCACAAGAGGCTTGTTATTGGGAAGGAAATGGTTTTGAGTTTAATCATAAAATTATGATTAAGGTCTAGGAGCTGCCACCTAATATTATGGTTACTAGAAACCTATGGTTTGCGAGAAGTTGAGTAAGGGACTAGTTGTGCAAGGAAAAAACGCATCACCCCAAGTGCACCCTATCTAAAGTAAGCTGCATTGTTGTTTGATTATTTTTTTTCTAGGTCATGTTTCTATTCGTTGGTCTTGTCTAAAGTCAAAGGCAAATCTCCCTTCATGAGAGAGTCTCTACCTCATTGAGTTTAATCCTAATAATTTTGAAGTCTAAATTTTAGCATCATATTTATTTTACACTTTGTATCTTTAATACTGGAGAGTGTACTCTATTGTGTAATTTTACACCCTCAAGTATTAAAAGTCAACATCTGAACCCTAATATAAAATACACAAAATGTTTGGTAAAGGGTTTTTGACATTTTGGCTAAATCCTATCGGATAATCATAAACTAGTTACAATATCTATTTTTTGAATTTTTTAAACTATCAGATAATCATAAACCAGTTATGATATCTATTTTTTGAATTTTTTAAAATATAAGAAAGATGCAATTTTGTCTTTTTTATGAAAATATGCTTGGAAAACTTTTTAGGATTTGACTGTGTTCATGAAAAAAAAATATTTTTTTTAAAGGGAAAATTCATTTAAAAGTTTTGAAAATTTTTTTGAGATTTTTTTAATTTTTTTAGAATTATTTTAGAAACAATTAAGTATTTTAACACCGGATCTGTACCTTATAGGATAAAAATATAACCCAATATTAAACAAAATTGGTAGAAAAACACGTAAAAAAATTAGAAATATTTTGAAATGCCCTTTGGGATTTTTTTTGGATTTTTGCCTTTTCTTTTTAATATATAATATTATAATATATTATTATATTATTTTAACTAAACATATTATAAAATTTATGAGTCGAGCCAACTAGCGGCCCAACAGGTTGGGCCATCATCAACCCAACGAATCTGGGTTTTTCTTTTTTTTTTTTGGGCTAGGCCAGAACAGGTCCAGCCCAAGCTGGGGGGTAATTATTCCCCCCCAGTGCCTTGTATGCAGAACGAACTATGCATATAGGAAAATAAAAGGGAAGGAAACTCGCGGTGGAGGAGATTTGGAGGGGGGAAAGTGTGATAGCGCTAATGAAGGGAAAGGCTGGTGGTGGCCGAAGGCCACGGTAGAGAGAGATAGAAAAAAGAAAGTTCACCGTGGCAGAAAGGAAATGGGGGAGGGGGAGACTGATTTTCTCTCAACTTTAGACTTTAGAATACCCTCTCTTCAGGACATGAAATCCTCATCTATTTATAAGGGTTGGAAGCAGGACATTTGGTCTCCACTGGTGCTAAATCTTGGCCCTTGGTTTGACCTAGAAGGATCCCAACTATTGGCTCAAAGTAGCTATCATGGGTTGTCAGGTTTGTTGCAGGAAAATGGCTGGTCGGGTGGGCAACTTTGGGGCAGTGTCATTGCCTCTGTGTTATCATTCAGCTAGAACTGACCACACTAGGGTGTAGTCAGATGTCAGATGATCATTTTGGCGTAAGTTTTTTCTATTTTGGTGGAGAAACGAAGCTTCAAATGCCTTGAAAAGTAGGTCACTCGAGCAACTTTTCTGAAAGAGAAGATGAACAGTTGTAACATAATGTCGTCATTTTGGGCAATTGCACTTTAGTCCTTCGATTTGTATTTATTCATAATTACACCCCTGATTGGCTTCAAACTTTCAATTTTATACAATTGTACCCTTATCAAACTTTAATTTAAGCCTTGGACTTTAGCGCCTTTTTTATTTTGGTCATAGGTCTCGGATTTATGCAATTTTACCTCTAATTGACCATCAAACTTTGAAATTTCTTTAATCTACCTCTGATTTCAGCCAATTGGGTCCTAGAATTCGGTGCTTTTTGCAAAACGATCATTGGCTGTGAATTTCTTTAATTTAGCCCTTAAATGACCCAAAAACTTTGATTTTCTTGCAAATTCACCTCTGATTTCAATCAATTGACTTGGTAAAAATTAAATTTGGTCTCTTAAAATTCCAATCTTCTCAATTAAGCCCAAATTGGGCTCCCAAACTTAATTTTTCACTAATTAAGTCACTAATAAAATTAATTTGACCTATTTAAAGTATAATCCTTGCACCTAATTAAATCCTTCAATTGAACCTAAATTAATTCTTAAACATAATTAAACTTTAATTTGGCCCATGATTAAATCAAATTGGCCTATTAAAAATCTGATTATGTCCTTGGGCTTAAGTTTTATGCAGATTCGTCCAATAATCACATAACTTGACCTTGAATTTACATTGTCTTTCTAGTTTTTGATAAAATGGGGTACAATTAGGCTCCTGATTTTGTCTAAAATTGCAGCTTAATTTTTCTTGCTTTAGCCATAACACCAGCCTTCTTGCTCTTGCTATTATTTTTTTTGGAAAAAAGAAAAGGTGAATTTAGGGAATAACCTAGAAATGAGTTATGACAATTACTATATACATTTTAAATCGTGTTATGTTTAGATTTGAAACAAAACTCATTTTTTTATTAGTTATGGAACAACAAGAAGCCCACAGTCAAATACTTCAAAGTGTTTGAGAGTTCTTGTTAATCTTGAAAGTGATAAATAAATATTTCTTGGATACTCATCTACAGATTAAAATTGTCATGAAATTAATCAATATGGTTGTTGATGACAATATGAAGAAATCTATTAAGAAAGATCTCGATAACATCATTGAGATAACTAAATAAACCTCATTAGAACAAGATGAAAAGTTAAGGAGAGTTCATATGTTTCTGAACAATCATAAGAGAAAAACCTTCCTCATGGATAAAACACAATCATCCGAATGAGAACATTATCAGAAAACTAGATGAAGGTATGAGGTTAAAAAAAAGAGTTATCAATCAAGTCTTATTTATATGTTATTTGTCATAGATTGAACCCAAGAAGGTTGAAAATGTCCTCCAAGATGAAAGTTGGATCAATGCCATGCATGGGAACTAGTTCTAAGTCCCAATAGTCACAACATAATCGAAATCAAAAGGATCTTCAAGAACAAATTAGACAAGTATGAAAGAAACATTAGAAAAAAAAAAAAAAACAAGACTAGTGGCACAAAGATACACTCATATTAAAGGGATTGATTTTGATTAAACATTTGCACCCGTGGCTTGTTTGGGAACAGTTCGCATAGTATTTGCAATCGTTTATTACTTGAATTTAAAATTATATCAGATGGATATGAAAAGTGCATTCTTAAATGAAATTTTACAAGAAAAGGTCTATGTAGAATAATCAAAAGGTTTCACTAATCTTTTGTTTCCTAATCATATTTACAAGTTAAAAAAAGTCCTCTATAATCTAAAACAAGCACTGCAAGTATGGTACAAACAATTAACAACATATATGTTAGATAATAGTTCCAAAAGTGGACTAACTGACTAGACTCTTTTCGTAAGAAAAAATGGCAAACATTTATTTATTGCTCAGATTTTATTGATGACATTGTATTTGGAGCTACTTGTGATTCACTTTCTCATGAGTTTGCTAAAGAAATAATATCTAAATTTGAAATGAGTATAGTTAGTAAGTTAAACTTCTTTATTGGCACATAAATTACGTAGAGCGAGAATATAATTTTTTTTTCTCAATCTAAGTATTCTAGAGATATGGTTAAGAAGTTTGGCATGAAAGGAAAGAGTTATGCTCGAACACCTATAAGCACATTTGTCAAAATCAGCTCAAATTCTATAGGTAAGTGTGTTGATTCTACACTTTATAGACCTAACATTGCTGCTTTACATTACTGCTATTAGACCTAACATTGCTTTTAGAGTGAGTGGTTATGCTATTTTTCAATATAATATTAAAGAATCACATTTTACATTAGTTAAAAGAATCTTAAAATACCTAAATGCTACAATTGACTATGGGCAAAAGCCGAGTATATTGCAGCAAACAGTTGTTGTACATAACTTTTTTGGATGAAGAAGATGCTAAAAAATGGTGGTTTCTCTTAAGATACTATGATTATTTATTGTGATAACTCTAGTGAAATTATTATCTCTAAAAATCTTGTACAACATTAAAGAACCAACACACACACACACACACATATAAGACATCATTTCATTAGAGACTTGATTGAATAAAAGATTGTGTCATTAGAATATGTGACCATCGAACATCAATTGGCTAACTTTTTCATAAAACCTTTAGATGGTCTAAGATTTGAATTTTTAGGAAAGTCATTGGTGTATGTGACATGCTCTAATTCTTAAAAGAGAAAGAATTTGTAAAAAGAAATGTATGTGTATAAAGTTTGTTTGTGTTTTTATATGTTTTTCACACAAGTGATAGGTTACTAACATTGAAGCACAGAAGCAAACCTTACAAGTATACCTAATATGTACCTTTAAAATCTCATAAATTTCATTTTGCTAGGATTGAGAAAAATCTTATTTGGTATGATCTTTGCTTTTGAAATGTAATTCTTTTGCAAGACCAAATAAAAGTATTATATTAAGCACTATAAGGAATTCAATTTGTTTTACTAACTACTAGCAAAAGAAAAATTAATTTATAGGCAAGTATGCTAGTTGAACTTACTACATAAGCAATTAAGACACTTCTCCTCATAGATCCTTAAAAAAAAGTCAAGCGTTCACATCATTGTGAAAAAAATCAATTGCTCACTGTGGAAATTGATAAGCAATTACATAATGGAAATGATAAAGTTTATCAAATCTTATGTTAAGAGTGAAAATCTTCTGTATCCAGACCCTGACATAAATTTGACTTTCAAGACATGCTCATACCTTGCTAGCATATCTCATATAAAAAAAAGATGAATAAAGAAATTTTAAAGTAGGGTTGTTGTTTTTCTCACTAACATACTCATATATTGATTTAGTCAACTAAAAAGACATGTGTTCATAAATCAAGTCTGACCAATAAGGTATGTATCTCTTTTCAAACTGTCAAATGTGAGTATTTTTAGGCTAGAAAATTAGGTTACTTTATGCAGCTTCATATCTTTATCTAAGTGTATAATCAAATACACTTATGGAAAAACATGTGAAAATGATGTGGCGTAATTGATTTATGAAAAAAAAATGGTTAGTCTAAAGAGTCAATCTTCTTCATAACATCGATGTGTCATCTTAAGAGAGACTATAGGTACATATCACAAAGCTTGATGTGAGCGGGAATAGGAGAAAAACAACTTTTTCAAAGCCAATTTAATGGTTCTGTTAATTAACATACATAATCATCATTATCTCTCTCTCTCTTCATATTTTATTTTAAAGCACTCATCTTGCAATATTCCAAGAAAATATCTTCATCTAAATTGAAATCTTCTGATAAATACAAAAAAAAAAACTTATGAGACAACATCTACTCATCCTCTCCATCATGTATTTAACTTTTCTGTAAAAATAGTAAGGATGTCCTATCTTTATAATCATATGTGCACTACATTTACAGAATACATTTCTTTTGATTTATTGTTTTTAAAAATGGCTAATACATTTTTTTGTTGAAGGGATGTTAAAAAGTAAACCTAAGAAGAAACCTAGAACACTTGTTTCAAGCTCTTCAAATGAGAAAGAACAGGACACCCTATCCCCTAAAGAGACTTTAATCTAGCCCTCTAAGATTTAAAGGATAGAAGAAAAGGTCAAAGTGGTGGTTGGTTCCTCTAAATATATAACACAATCTACAAAAATTTACCGCTTCACTTCCTCTAATGTAGAGATGGCTTACAAAATCAATTTCTTTAAGAAAAGTGTATGAGGTGAAAAAGAAGTTTCGGTAAGTGATCTTTTAGACTATATATTTGCATTCATAGAAAACATCTTTAAGAATAGACAATGGGGGTAAACTAATTGAAAGAACACCTACTCCATATGTTGAAGTAGTTAGAGAGTTTTATGCAAATTATGAACCTTTCCATCTTGATGACCACTTTATTACTTCCATTGTTAAAGGTCAAACCCTTAAGTTGTCTCCTGTTGTCATTAGGAAGTTATATGAGCTACCTGAAATAATAGATCCTGACTTTTCATGTAAAGGAATATGAGCCTATTCAAAGACTCAGATGATTGATTTGTTTATTGGCTTTAAAGGATCAAAATGGTCTGCTAAAGCATATAGATTGCCTATGAACATTATGCTACCTTCTTATCAACTGTTAGTAGAAATTATGCTAAAAAACCTCTGGCCTATTGGAAGACATATTAAGCTAACAATTAAGAAAGCTTAGTTCATGTATGCTATTGCTACTGATGTTCCTATCAACCTAGCCATCACTTTATTAATGTCATACAAAAAGCTACAACTAAGAAGGGAATGGGTTTGCCTTTTGATGGATTGATATCTAGGGTAGCAATCATGACTAAAGAACCTTTACATGATAGTGAGCCAACAATCAAGATTTATGAAAAGATCTCATTCATAATTGTTGTCAAATCTAAAATTATGGTCGGTAAAAAGAGATCACATTCTAAAGAGTCTATCTTCTCTCAAACCAAAACTCCTAAAATCCCCTACTCCCTTTTATAATAGAACAATTGTAAGTATTATCAAATAAGTTTGATAGTTTTACTAGATAGTGGGAGCACAAGATTAACATATATGTGTCAAGATATTGTTGAGGTTGGCACATCAGTCTGTTATTGATGAAGATGAGGAATAGGATTGGTGCCAAAACAAGAGGGAGACAATGATGTATGAATGAGAGAGGAAGCAAGTAAGCAACCAATCAGCCTTGTTAGAAGATTTTTTTTATTTTGGAATTTTATTGAATTTTAATTAATAATGAATATTGAATATTATAGTCTATAATGACTAAGATATTTTTAGCATAGGAACCTTTATGTTGAATACTTGAAGCACTTTGAACTTGATGCATGTAGTTGTGTGATAATATCTTATGCATAATAGTTTTTTAATATATTATGAACTATTAGGATGCAACATGCTGCATGAAGTAGTTTTTGAATATGTTATGAACTGTTTGCATGAAACATGTTAGGAACTGATAGGATACCATTACATAAATATTATTAATTGTTCTCATACTATAAAACACTATTTTAATTATGCTTGTAGGAATACTTTTAAAAAGTATTTGTATATGATTGAACTATCTAAACTACTTGCATGCTAATTCATCTTTATTATGTTTTTTCCCAAATCAACTAAAAGGGGAGATTGTAAATGTTGAAATGATTAGCTTTGATTAGTGAAGGATTATTTGCTTTGACGAAGATGAATTTGTTTAGATTGTTAGTTTGTTCAAATTAGATAAAGAATTAATCAATTTTATCTTATAGGACATAACACAATTATTTTTATAATTATCTAGTTTTTTGGATAAACTATATAGGAAGTTCATATAGTTTTTATCAAAAAACAATAACTATAAGTTATCCAAAGATAACTATCAAAGAAGCGTTTTTATAAAACACAATTATTAGTCTGTTATGAACATAATAAACTAGAAAACTTGAAGATAATATTTATCAAAGGTTCTTATCATTATCACATCAATATGTATATAACAAAGTGTAAGACTGCAAGAGCAGCACATATGAGAGAAGCACTTGTAGTAGAGCAAGAGTGCCTAATCAGCTAAGGAGTTACATAGAGTTTCATAACATATACTTTTGACACACAAGTGAAGTGTGAAGAAAATTATCAAGAAGAATTGTTTGCTGAAGAATTGGAGAGCCTATAAACTTCTAAGAAGATTTCATATGTTAAAGGGGATCTGATTAAGCAATCAAAACAAGAGTTTTCCTGGCTAATTTAAGACATCAAAGGGCGACAATAACTAGCCTAGGCCTTCCAGGATGCTAAATTAGATGATAAAGGAGTATAGGAAGGGAAGGCAATTGTTTTGAGATATTTAAGCTTGTTTCATAAAGAACTATATTTCTTATTTGGGTTTTATGTTATTTTCATTATTTTGAACTTGTTTTAGTTTTAGTTCTGATTTTTACTTTAATTTTGGTTCATGACAGCCCATTAGTCATTGTTTCAGGTTTATTAAGTGTTTTGAGCTTTAGTTTTTGTTGGGCTTTGTTTTGGTTCTTGGGTCTAAGATCTATTAGGGTTATTTGGGGAGTATAAATGCTCCATTGTAAGAACTTATTTTTAGTTGAATGATTATTGAAATTTTGTCGCAACTTTGCTTGTGTGTTGTGAGGTATTCTCGTGTTTTTTAGTTCTTGAAATAACTGAATTTTAAATATTAAGGAACAACTATCATCATGACATCTTTCTTATACTTCTCGTTTTTTATTATCTAATTGTTAGGTGGGAGCTCATATCCCAATAGTGTTGGTGTCTAATTTCAAGGTAATTTTTATCTCACTTTTTCTATGAAATCTGATTTTTGGCTTCCTATAATTATGTCAATCTTGCTTATAAATTTCTAGATTATATCCATGGGGTTCGCATTAGTTGGTATTAGAGCTTGTCTTTAAAAATCAGGTTACATCCCTTTTAATCTTTTATTGTTTGGTTTATTTTTTCATATAAGCCCCTATTATCTTGTTTATAGGTTTCTAGATCAGTATATCCATGGGGTTCACATTAATTGGTATTAGAGTTTGACTTTAAAAATCAGGTTATATCCCTTTTAATATTTTATTGTTTAGTTTATTTTTGCATATAATCCCCTGTTTCTACCCTTTTTTTTGGGTTAGTTGGTTTTATTTCTTTATTCCTTCCTAAGTTTTTTTTTGTCAATAGCATTTTAGGGTCTGTGATAAAAAAATAAGTAAAGTTGTATTCCATCAATTTTGTCTACTTGGAGTAAAGAAAATTAAAGGAAAGAAATAAACAAATTACAAATTCAAAGGGTCTATTACAATCATAAAGGAAAAGGAAAAAACAAATAAGAGTTCTAACTAAATAACACAAAAGCCTATCTTGTATGCTAGGGGTGGTGTGAAAATAACTTTATGAGTTAAAAGAAGTAATCAATGTTAGGCATGCTTTAGAAAAATAGGAGTATCAACATCAAAGAATGCAAGACATAAGAGAAGGGCTACTACTTTCATACAATATTATTGGAGGTTAGTGTTGGTAAGAAAAGAGCTATGAAGGCTTAAACAAAAGGCTCATGATGTATTTGTTGATCCTATTAAGGATTCAAAGATGAATCTTCTTGAAGAGAGATGAAATGATACGATCCATACAAGAGTTGAACAATCAAATTCAAATTTTAGCGTAGTATTATTATCCAGTTTTATGCTAATGAACTTAACTCTCAATCTAACCTTTAGATTGGGATAAAAATTTACAAAAATTTTCTTGATGTATTGTTCTATATTGAGTAAAATTTCTAGTCAATCGGAGTTTAGGAAGACATCATGATATAGAATTAGAATGTGTGGTGTGGGTTTTGCTATTTATTGCCTTTTAACTTATGGACTTTTATTTGGAAGGATTCTTTCCTAATGATACAAGAATACTTAACAACTAATTTTTGGAAGTTTTCTAGTTCTACTAGGATCTTTATTGGGTAATAATATAGTTTTCAAATGTTGCAAAAATTCTTTTAATGTTCCAAAATCCTTTTCTTATAAGGAAATGAGGGCTGGTAAAATTTTATAACAGATTACTTTGCTTGTTTTGAGAAATTTCCTTGTTCAAACAGGAGACTAAAAGAGGTGACAATAAAAGGAATTAATATGTGTCATTATCTTTTTATAAATTGCTAGGATTCCATACTATATAAGAAAGCTAAAGGGTGACATAATGGGGGATTTGATTCAACAATTAAAAGAAGAGTTTTTGTAGCTAATTTGGGATATTAAGGGGCGGCTACAACTGTCCTAGGTCTTTTAGGATGCTAAATTTGACCATAAAGGATTCTAGGCAAGGAAGGCAATTGTTTTGGGCTATTTAAGTTTGTTGTATGTAAAAACTATATTTATTATTTAGGTTTTGTGTTATTTTTATTATTTTGGACTTGTTTTAGTTTCAATTTAATCTTTTACTTTAACCATGAAAACCCACTAGTTATTGTTTAAGATTTATTAAGTGTTTTGGGTTTTAGTTTTTATTGGGCTTTGTTTTGGGTCTAAGGTCTCGGATCCATTAGGGTTATTTGGGGAGTATAAATACTCCATTGTAAGAACTTATTTTTAGTTGGATGATTATAGATATTTTGTTACAACTTTACTTGTGTGTTATGAGGTATTCTCATATTTTTTAGTTCTTGAAAGAAGTAAGTTTAATTTATCAAAGAATAACTATCTTTATATCGTCTTTCTTATACTTCTTATTTGTGATTTGCTAATCGTTGGAGGGGTTTAAATTCCAATAGAGTTGATACTTTAGTTCAAGGTAATTGTTATCTCATACTCTTCTATCAAATTTGATTTTTGGCTTTTCTGGATTGTGTCAATCTTGTTTGCAGGTTTTTGGATCAATATATCCATGCGGTTCGCATCATAGCAGAAAATAAAATAAGTTTAAAAAACAATGTCAATCTATATTAAGTTTTCAAACTCATTACCTAGAACATTAGGAAAAGAGAGACATGTCTGAAAAACCATGAAAGTCAACTCCTAACCAATTAAATGCTATATGATTAACTTAGAAAAAGAATATTAATTACACAAAAGGATTCAAAACAAAAAATAACAATTAAAAAAATAGGGATAAAAATTAAAATACAAAATAAATTTTATTTTTGATTGAAGGGTAAAATTAAAAAGAAAAATTAATTGAACAAAAAGACCAAAACAAATAAGGACCAAATAGGAAAAAAATATAATATCTAGCAAATTAGAATTGAAGAATGAAATTGAAATAAATAAATCTTCTACAAAATGGATAAGAAAAAAATTAAAAATAAAAATAATAAGAACTGAAGTTGAAATGCTAATACCAAAGAGGGTTAATCTATAATTTTCAAGGTAGGAGAGATAAAAGAAAAAGAAGAAAAAAAGGTCCGGTGGTGATAAACTGGACCGCTGCCGCCAACACGTGTTGCACCACTATGAAGAAGATGTGGCGGTGTATCCAATGATAAGGTGAAAAGGCATTTTTGGATACAAAGAGGTGCCATTCAAGAAACAATTTCGTTAGTGTTACTGTTTGTATTTGCAAATATTCTGGTAATGACTTTTTATGTTGACTTTCAATCTTTCTTTTATAAGGACCTGAAGATCTTTACTTTATGTTTTTTATATATACATATATACATCCTATCTCATAAGGAATTGTATGTTCTAAACTATAATTTCCTTTATAAAATAAGATGTTATTTTGATAACAATAGAGCCATTATATAAGTATAGGAACTAAGGTCTTATTAATAATGCAAACAAGTACTTAAGTAATTCTATTTGATTTTATAAATCAATAAAATGAAAAATGTAAAGATAGAGTAAGTATCCATCAAAGAGAATTTAAAAGATCCTCTTACCAAGTCACTATCCATGCATAAATATTAATGCTACATGGAGAAATATGGCATTAGATACATGATCGATTAACTTTAGTGCAAGTGGAAGATTGTTATTTTAATATCCTATAACCAATTGGTTGGTTACATATGACATTATTATATTCATATAACTATATATTTATTAATAATAAAGGCTAATTTGTCTTTAATATTCATATAATATTAGATTAATGAATTTAATATTTGATTTATGAATCTAGAGTAAAGATAAAGTTCATGGAAAAAAATGATTTGCAAAGAAAATTATAAAGTTGTTATAATTATGGGATTTGTATTGCATCAAAATATTATTCCTAAAATGTTCCTGGTCGATGCTCTCTTAAATATTAGATATTTATTAGAGTCGTTAAGACTGATACATAATATATTCTTTTTTTTATGAAAAGAAATAGTTGTTCTCATAAGTTGAAGTATAAGAGAAACCTAAATTTAATATGTATGTTCTTGTCATAAGACATATACACTGAACTAACTCACATGAGAATTTCATGTGAAGAAATCACTTGTGTCTATAGAAAGGCTCATGTGACAGTTGTGTAAGTGGTCCTTAGACTTGAAATGGGTAGACAATAGATGTAACGTAAACTATATGATCAAAAATGAATTCATCACCTAGGTGAATTAGAGAAAATGTTCCATATGTTCTCAAATAGTATTGATTGTTAAATCCTTGCGCAATGTGGAATGAGATTTGAAAAGAGTTTCAGATCTTATTTAAAAGATCAAAGACTATAATGTTGTGAACAAATATGATTTGACATAACAAACACACTCTGTGCTAAAATGTTTAAATAGAAACATTATTGATGAAGAGATAATAATTACACTGAGAACCCGGTTACTAAAAGATTAAGTCAAACCACTTATGACTTTTCTAATATTTGGGGGTCATGACACGTTGTTAGATGGTGCACTTGATCTTTAAATATAAATTAATAAATTATTGAATTGATAATAAATTAAATTAGTTGATTTATTTAATTTTATTTATTTAGAATTATAATTTATATTTAGGTCAACATTTTAAGAACCTAACGGGTCAGATACATTATGAACCATTAATAAAAAATTAAACTAGAATAATTAATCAAATGTGATTTGATTGAAAATAATTTTAAAAATTAAACACTAGAGTGTATTTAATTCATGGATTATATTCTAGTCATAGAATAATCAAGTAGGGACTTGATTGATTAAATTTCTAAAACTATCCTTCAATAATAGATGAATATTATTTAAAGGGCAAATATATATTTTTCCATGTATGGGGTTTTTAGGATTCACTATAAATATAAAACTATACATTTTATTTTTGAGAGGTTGTATATTACAGAAAACTACGCAAATCACATAATAGAGAGCTAGCACTCTAAGTATAACAATTTTTCTTTTCTAAATAGAGATGTAAGATATTTCTCATTGGTGATTCGTGTGGATTATCGTTGGAAGCTAAACAATTGAACGACTTGTGATTTGCGACAACTCAACCTTTAAAAAATTATTCAAAACTGGAGAAGATCAGATCTTCAAATAATAAATCCCTAAAAAATTCTAAATTTATTTAATTCTATTTATCGTTTCCACTTACGGCAACCCAATAAATCTAAACACGACCGCATACAAATGTTATCGGAAGGGATGATGTTGAATTGACAGATTAAAGCTTCATAAAACGAAACTGCTAAGTTGTTTTGGTTCTTTATTTTGTTTATTTCCTGTAATCATGCACATAAACATTGCTTTGTTAGCTGGGCGAGCTCCTGCTAATTAAGTTTTTGCTTAATGCGACAAAAGAAATTCTTTCATTCATAAGAAATACAAAAAAGGAAATGAATTTACATTATTAAGATAGATAGAATTGATCTTTCTCAATCTTGCATAACAAAGCTGCTCTTCTTCTTTGCTTCTTCCTCATTTTTTGGCATGATCTGATAAGAAAGATGATAACTATAGTACATTGTCGCTACTGACAAAGATTACCCGAAACATGTCATACTTGATAACAAAAGAAAAGCGTTCAAGGTAAGGTAGTATGGTCCTCCTGTAATCCGAATTTAGAATCCATGAATAGCAAAAACGCAGGGATTTCCATACATGGAGACATGCCACTCTAGGCTGCTGGACACTTTTGCAAGTCAAGCACACTCCAGAATTAGCACCTTCCATCTTAAGGAACTGAGACTTGAATAAAGCTAAGTTGGCATAGGAGAGGTCATTGATATCGTCAGCTTTCGGCGATACTATTAGAAATTGTGTCTTCTGTGCAAAGTCTTGCAGCAGAGGAATCATCTCTTGATTCTCCAGCATACGCATCAAAAAAGCCATGTTCAATCAAGATAGCCATGCTTGATATGTTTGATAACATAGATACCTTGTGAAATGTTGCAGGAAATGATTAGAACATAGACAAATGATGTGATGCCGTCATCCTAAATGACAGCCAGCTGCGACTCAAGGCATGTGCCCTAGAACAAGATTGAGACTTCTACTAGAAAGAAGGAAAATGATACGATCACAATCATTCATATTACTTGTACACAAGCGAACAACTATTTTAGTCTTAAAATGTTATAATTGGGCTAACATGTCCATAAATAGACAAAAAGTCCTATTATCCTCTTATTATTATTATGTTCTTTGACGAGGTTAGGCCATGGATAAAATCTGATTGTGCAGTTGATAGACTAGCATGGGTGCCTCTAAAGAATTTGCCAGTTGTTGGCTAAAATGTTGGTTGCCTTTCAAAAATCTTACAAGGTCTTGGGAGGAATATTATTGGTTATGACAAAATGAGCTTAAGGTTTTCTTCTCTATATGCTTTGCGCCTTCTTATTGGCACCATGTCTGTGGAAGAACTACATACAGTAGTTAATTTATGATTGAATGGAGATGGGTCAATATTATGGAAATAGACTCACTTCATTATCCTATACCATGGATACCTTCATAATACAACTCAATCAGGAAGACGATGGTGAGTTAGAGTATGCACGAGTTGATGTGGAGAGGAATAATATCCTTCTGACTCCGTGGACTCAAAAGTGGATGCTTTTTAGGAATTGGGCCTTAGTCCTATGGACTCTCATAACCAAACGGCAGACTCTATGGGCAAGTGTTGCTAAACAAAGGAAAATATGCAAGGTGCAACGGGAGGTAATTGTCAGAGAAAAGGCTAGAGGAGGTTTGGGAATAGGCTCATTAATTTGGAAACAAATAAAGCTATGTTATTCAAGTGGTTATAGAGGATAGGCTCCTCGCCTAAAGCTTGATGGCAAGATGTTATAGACCTGTCTTTGAAAATGGTCTTCCTCTTATTAGCAAGTGATTGTCATGTGTTTGGCAACAAATAGTTTCTCTCATACACCTGGTGTAGTTACTTTTGAAGCTCTGCGAGGTTGGTCTAGCTAGCTATATGGTGAGAAATGGACTGAATATTTCTTTTTGGAGTGACGGATGGTTAGGTAAGACTCCCTTGTAATTCATGTTTCCAAGATTACAGAAGGTTTCAAGTGCGCCAAAAACAACAATCTCAGAAATGGGATCATGGGTAAATGGCAATTGGGTGTGGAACTTACACTAGAGGATCGAGGACTTTTAAGAGTTTTTGAAATTGAGCAGGGAATGTCTTTAAATCTGTTTCTTCAAAAGGTGAAGCCAGATCAAACAAAATCATATTTGAAGGTATGGAATATTTGCAGGAATGAGAAGTTTATTAGAGACATCAAATCATTTGTTGGAGCAGGGAATGTCTTCAAATCTGTTTCTTATGTATAGCAGCCATCTTTTTATCCTTGGAACAATCCTTTTGTCCATTTTTTACAGCTTTATTAGAGACCTCAAATCATTTGTTGATACAATTCCAATTTCCATGGAAACTATCGACAGACTTCATTTCATGGTGGGGATTTTTTGGTGTGTTCCAAACACACTAGATGAGCTGCTGGTTCAATGGCTAATGATGGTAGATGGAAGGTTTTAGAAGAAAACATGGAAACTACTCTCTTATGGTATTACTTGGAGTATTTGGTTATCTATTTCTTTTTCTTTTTTTCTCTCTATCTTTTTTATGTAAAAACTATATCGTTTCATGATAGCTATCCTCTAAATGACTAGCATGATTTTAATAATACCTTCAATTAATATAAAAAAAAAATAATCCAACATAATGTTATTCAAAAAAAAAAAAAGGAAAAGACAACAAAAATCCAACTTACTAGCTCTCCGGTTAACATCTCTTTGTTTTCGCAAGATTTCTTCATCCATGCTCCATACCATATGATCTGAAGTGCAAAATAAGGTATTTTTACACATTAAAGTGCGTGCAAACTTTCTAATTAAAATTCATAAAGGAAAATTTACCACTTTTTTTTTTTTTTTTTTGTGAATAAAAGCAAGAACACTTGTGAAAATGTTAAAAGAAAAAATTAGATTGACACAAGAAATTTATGCGAGATCATTTTAACTTTCCAAGTGATGGCATTTAACCAGAATGATTGTGTTACCATGGAGAATATATCAATAAGGAAAAGAAACACCAAAAAAACAGCTGAAGTTATAACTTGCAACGTTATTTCCAACTGGGAAAAGGCTATTGCACAACACCAGGGAGCAGCATTCAAAATTAAGGCCACCTAATTGATTAGTCATTTCTTTCTTTCTTTCTTTCTTTTTTCATATGGAGATGTACTTTAATTGGTCAAGTAACACTACGTAATTTCTTACCATATTTCCATGGATGCTTTTGAATATGGAACTTTGAACACAACCAAGACTTTCAGTGCAAGCAGAGAAATGTTTTAGCGTCTCAACAAGCTCATCAACCAGCGCAACTATTGGCCTGAAGATAAAAAAGCTTGTCTCCAAATTTCTGTTGTTGAAAGGCACAAAACATGCCATCCCTTTCCTTCTACGTACAGCGTTTCTTTCTTTCTTTCTTTATTGTTTCTTGTCCGGAATGAATCAAAAGGCGGCAGTATATATAAGCACTTGATCTCTTGAAAGAGGGCAGTATTAGCTGAAGGGCGCTTGGATAAGAAAGCGAGCCATGTTGTGTGTGGATCAGTAGACAGACGATGCTGATTTTGGTAAAACAAAGAACTCAAATGGTCATGGCAATTGCCCTGGTCTTCGGTGCTACGGAGAAAATTTACACGAGAGGAGAAAACTAAGAAGAAATTGAGGGACTTTGGAAATAGACATCCCATCAGTCTTGCCTTTTGACCGTTTCCAGATGTTAAAAGATCAAAAAAGACACAAGAAATTTCAAACTTGTTCATGGGGTAAGAAATTGGACAAGGCTCCATGGACTTCTGAGAAATTTCAGACGAGAAGCTAACCATTTTTATTGTCGAGCTGCGAACCGACCACATTCACTATCTGTGAGTCTTCTCTTCTTGTGGTAAACAACAAAATTTTGACCCGGAAACTCGAAGAAACTGCGAAGTAATTAATGGTCAAGCACTCAAGGTAGAATTGGACTTCCATTCGAGGATTTGAATATTTAGCTTGGATCCTAGGACATGTGCAGTGAATCAAGACCATTGGAGATGACAGCACCAAAATCATGAAATCAAGGAATTGAAATTCCAGAATTTCTGATGAGGCTATCAAGCAAAAGCTCCATAAAAGACGCTAGTGGTATATCAAAATAAGGTGTTCACATCTGACATCGGAAGTGAATTTCACATTAATAAGATGTGTATATTCAGTAATGGAGTATTACTCCTACTTTTCAAGAAAAACAAAAAAAATGAACATGGAACTTAAAGTTGTGTAAGTTTGTGGACGAAGTCTTGGTTTGTTGGGGATATATGGTAGTTCTGGCAAGGCAGAAAAAGGAAGACACTTGATGGAAACGAAGCAAGTTTTATTGATGTAACACGAAGTAATGTTAATCTGAATGCCTTTTTACCCTGCTCCGGAATTAAATTTAGTTTTCTTTTTACTTGTTCTATTTTTATTTTTTTTGCGCAAACATTTTATTTACTCATGCAATTACACTCATATTATTTTATCTTTTTATTTTTTTTAATCTTAATTTTTTATATATTTTTTATGTTTTACAATAACTTATTTATCTTGTTTTATACTTAACAGTGCTATGAAGATATAAAACATAAAAAAAACAAAATAAAACTTTTTTAGCATAGTTTTAAGCAAAGGACTAAAGAAAGCATATTAGAAGAACTCGTTAGAGCTAAGAAGTGCAAATTCTAACTAAATGAGGAATCCAACTTCAACAAGGAATCCTAATGGGATTCGAATTGGTCAAAGTAAATATACTAGATTGAACCTCCATCTACTTATTGGATCATATCTGGAGCTACCTATAGAAATTTTCAATAATTCAAGTTAGGATGAAAACTATGCATCTCAAGTTTTTCATCTATATATGATAGGCTTGGTAACTCGTCTGGAAAAGAGAGAATGTCATATTTGAAGTCGAGTCTAAAATATATTAGCAAATGAGCACGAGTCCAACCAATCTTTTCATGTTAAGATGATGACATGGCAGATCATTAATGAGCATATTTGAAGTCAAGTTAGGATGAAAACTATGCATCTCAAGTTTTTTATCTATATATGGTAGGCTTGGTAACTTGTCTGGAAAAGAGAGAATGTCATATTTGAAGTCGAGTCTAAAATCTATTAGCAAATGAGCACGAGTCCAATCAATCTTTCCATGTTAAGATGATGACATGGCAGATCATTAATGATGTGGAAAGAGTCCCACAGGACCAAGAAACCTTTCTACAAGGTCAAATCTAATGCACAAGTTATTATAGTCAAATTAATCTAATTAAAAATTAGTTATTAACTAAGGAACTTCTCTACTTCCTCATCTCGGTATATAACAAATCCTAACCTCTAAGAAAAAAAAAAAAAGAGATCAAGTTTAGAACATAGAAGGGAAGGAGAGAATTTATTATTTTCATAATTATTATTTTTTTTATCTTTTTCCTTTTCTAAATTTGTGATAAGCTTAGTTTTCAATTTTAAAAGCTTAATACTCTTGAATTTAAATTATCATGAGAATTTGTATCTAATTGTGATACATGAATATCTTATGTTTTTCTATGATTATACTTGATTTAAACTTAAATATTTTATCTTGATTAAGTAATTATGTTCTGATACTTATATCTCTGTGGAATGATATTTTTACTTTCTATAATATAAATCATTAATTTTAAGAGTTTAAATTTGCACCACTTTGACACTCATCAAATTTTTGGTGCCGTTGTTAGGGATGCTAATCCTTGTTTACTTGAATCAAGCTTGTATTTTTGTTTTGTTTAACTTGGTACTTTAGCATATAGAAGAATGTTTTTTAGTCTATGCAAGGCACCTTCTACTTTTCAAAGATGTATAATGAATATATTTTCATATTATATACAAAGAATTATAGAGATTTATATGAATGATTTTACTGTTTATGGTACTTTTTTATGCATGTCTCGAAAACTTAAATCTTATTTTGAAAAGATGCATGAAAACTAATTTTGTTTTGAATTATAAAAAGTGTTTTATGATTGAACAATGGATAGTTTTAAGGCATGTAGTTTTGCTAGAGGTTTGGAAGTTGATAACGTTAAGATAGATATTATCTTGTCCTTGCTTTACCCTGCAAGTGTGCAGGAAGTTTGTTCTTTTCTTGGACATGCAGGTTTCTATCCGAGATTTATCAAAAACTTTTTAAAAGTAGCATTGCCTCTTTATAGATTTGTGGCAAAGGATGCAAATTTCATGTTTGGTCAATTTTTTTTTTTCATTCACATTTGAAGCTCTTTCCTAGTAAGTTGTGCTCTTGTTGGATTGGATCTTTTGTTGTTAATAATATCTTTAATTATGGTACAATAAAAATTTAAAGTTAATAAACAAATAAAGTGATCAAAGTGAATGGGTAATGTTGGCGACCTTTTATATGAAGGTTTTAAGGAAGGTATTGTGACGGAGATTAATTTGACCAAACCTTAGACATGAGCATGGAGTCTAGCCAAAGACAATAAACAAAGAGGCTTATTGGGAGGTAACCCATTATACAAAAACAATAACAAAAATTCATATTTGCTTCACTTTGCTTTTCTCTTTTCTCTTTTGTTTTTTGTTTTGGTGTGTTTATTCATGTTATACCTAGTTTAGCAGAATTTGTCCATGTTTAGGTGTTTTTTCTTTGCATGTGAGATTTACTTTACTTTGGTATGAGTGCTTCTTTTGAATAAAAAGAATAAAAAAGTTATGTTGGATTTTTGTTTCAAACAATAAATGTTAAATTTTATATTTTAATCTCTCAATGGTTGTTGAGAATATATGTATTACAGGTTTGAACTAGTTGAGTTTAATGAAGGTATAAATTGAATAAATGAATTTACTTGTAATATTTGAATCTTAATTTGTTTAGTGATTGACTTTGAAAGTATGTCATGCTAACTTAGTATATGATTTTATCTTTTGTGAGCTTTTGAGCCTCCAACATGATTATTTGATAAGTGTTATTTCTTTTTATGTATTTATAGAACTTGTTTAATATCATGTAGAGACTATAGAGACCATATTTATATTATACATGTGTATGAATATGATAAGGGCATGTAGGAATTTGACCATTTGAACCTAAAAAACCAACTTGAAGAAAAAGAGCATTTGTTTATTAAGAGGTTTGTGGTTAGGAATTTTGAAAAAAATAGTTATGTTATGGATTTTTGTGTTGAATTTGAATATGATCAGTTTCGGGTGAGTCAATTATCAAGAAAAGAAGATAAAAAGTCAAAACATAATGATGATAGAAGAAATAAAAGAAAATATTACCTTCGTGAGTTGAATGAAAATATACTATGGGAATTTGAAATAAAAATAAGCTAAGTATTTATGCTTTCTTGATGATGAATTTGAATGCTTTAATGATTATATGTTGTTGAGTTTGTAATTAATATGCTCTACTAGATTCTTTGGTTATTAACATTTTCTTTACATTTATCTTACCCTACCTTAACTACAACCCCATTACAATCTTGAATAAAGACCCTTTGATTCATGTGTTGCATGCAATACTTAGTAGTGGAGATAATATTGAAGAGCAAGCATAAGAAGGATATTAATATTGAATGAATTTGAGTGAGAACACATAAACCATAAATACTTGAGTGTTAGAGTGCATGTTAATGATAGGACTTACTATTTTGGTATGATATGCATTTTATTTAAGTCCCAAAGGCTAAGGAAGGTTTTAAAGTTACATTGTGAATAAAATCATAAATTTTTATGTTTTAAACTCTTTTAACTTTTTTTCTTACCTATAATGCTTGTACTTTTTCATGTTGTTAGGAAATTGGAAGTAAAATTGAATTCTTAAGTGGTTTTGACTCTTTTTTTTCATTTGCTAGTTGTTATTTTGAGTAATAAGATACATATAGAATCTTCTATCAATCCAAAGACAATGCAACATATAAATTAGTTTGTTTATATGTTAGGCTAATCTCATTCCTGTAAATATTAATATACAATTAGTTTGTTTGTAGAGACAAATGATCTAATACTTGTACTAGAGTTCACAATTTATGTCTTAGCAAAGCCTAGATGATGAATGGTGGAGATTGTCAAATTGTTTGATTCTAAGCAGACATTTAGCTGGTAACTTGGGCCTTTTATTTTTCTTAGAATAATCTACTCCCGTCCTTTGCTATAAATGTTTTTATGTTATTAATAATTTTAGATGTTGCCTTTTAAGATCTATTTTATTATTCTTGAGTTTCATTCTATTCAATTAGATTGAAAATTTTCCTCAAAATAATGATAAACAAAATAAAAGAAAAATATTGTTAATATAAGAAAAAAAATAATGTCCTTATCAAAATAGAAAGAATATTGCGGAAAAAAAGTTTAATTTGATTGTACATGATCTCCATTGTCATTTTTCTCCAAACATAAATAATATAACATGAACTCATTTTTATAGTATTCTAAGTAAAAAAAAAATATTCTAAAACTTTAAAAAATGAAGTTAAGTGATTTTTCATAGAAAAAAATGGAAAAATAAAAGAAAATTAGAAAAGGAAAATGAAAATTATTCTTTTTGTTATTGAATAACCTATAAAGTGAATTCTGGTTATTGTCCTGAGAAAAAATAGACAAAAACAGCGAGAACAAAAAAAACAAGACAAAATAGAAGATGAGGATGTAATTGTATTTGGTAAAAGTGTAAAAGACAAAATGACTATCCATATTTCATGTTTGGTTGATGGTGGACAAGATAAGATAAAATATGAACAAGTCTATTTATTCTTAATATGTATTACCATAAAACTTACATATTTTTTTTAAAAAATAGATATTATTATTATTGATTTTATATTGAGTTTTGAAATTAGAAATAGTATTATAACATTACTTAAAAAACCTAGATTGACCAGAGACCTAAATCGATTCTTGTTTAACAAAAAACCAGAGAAAGGATCGACCTGATCTAACCTAGTCAATAACCTAGGTTGATCTGGTGTAAACCCCAACTAAAAAATCTATTGATTTTTTTTTTATTAAAATGACATCATTTTTATCCCCTTTTTTTTCAAGAAAAGAATATTTGAAGTTAATCTCAGTTGATCCTCCCAACCTATGACCTAAGCTTTACCCAAGTCAACTTTCCGGTTAGGTTTTAAAACAATGATAATAATCACTTTTTATCGTTTGATACGAATGAACGAGCATCATCAAAGGATCCATTAGATATACTAATTGGAACTATTACAAGGTCTGAAACTAAGAGCATCCAAGAGGAATTGATTGGGCTAATTCTGGACATTTGGGTTAACAACTTGTAAATTTTTCAAACTAGACCTTTATGTACTATTTGGGATGTATCTAAAGCTATAAGAGGAATTTTGCTAAGATTCTAGTTGAGCAAGAAACATCTCAAGCTTTCTATCTATATATGTTAGATCTACTAATAAATAAAAAAAAAGGAGAACAACATGTTAAAAAAAAAAAGCAATAAGTTGTTGTACATGTTTTGCTATTTGTTGACTTTTTATTTAGAAATGATTTCTTTTCTATAAGAAAAGCATAGTTGGTAGCAATTGAGATTATTTTGGTAAGATTTTTCATATCATCAACTTGTGTTTCCTGTTGTTTTATGGATTTTCTCATTAGTAAGGTTTTCTTATCATACAAGGACATTGGAGGAGGTTTTGAGCTTATTTTTTCTAATATATATTGTTAGATCAGGATGAAAGTTTACCAGAACTTCCTAAAGGTCTTGTTTTATATATAGTTAAAATTTTAAGTCAATCGAACATCAAGAAAGCCTTGCGATAAGGTCTAAAAGCTATTGTGAGATAATTGTATTAGTTTCATAGTTGATTTAAGATTTTTTTTTTCTATTTTATTTAGAACTCTTTTATTATTTTTGCAGCATTGTTTATGATCATTTTTTTTTACCTTTTTATAAATATGTTTATTTAGCTTGTATTTAGGTTTTTAAAAATATTAATAAAAGATGGATTGATTATTTAGAAATAAAATTTTTGTACGAGAGTTTGCTCTTAATTATAGGTGTTGGGTGGTGTAAACCCCCATGTAAAAGTATGATCGCGGGTAGTAAGGTCCTTGTGAGTGATGGAAGTTCGGGATGAAAAGAAGTGGATAAATGATAAAGATAATAATAATTTTTATATGTAATAGGGAGGATGACCTCCATAAATAAATTTAAAGGTATTGTTGAAATTGAAATGAGGATTACAAATTTTAGGTTAAAATTTGTAACTTCTGTGAAACTAATAATGTGTTTCAATAGATAAAATAATAACAAGATTAAGAAAACAATCTCAAGGAATTAGTATGGACATAAAGAATAAACTATAAGAAAGGATAGTACATAAAGGAAAATTAATGTTATGAGCACCGATAAAAAATTAGTAGCGTTAATGTGAACCGATAAAAGGTTTATAAATGAAATAAATGATGAAAAGACTAAATAAATATATTTTGTAATAAGAAAATGTTCTTAGGGATTTATAGAATAATTGGTACGATTTATACAAGGGTTAAACAAGAAAATTCAGATTTTTAGCATAAAACCACCTACCAACTAGTTTTACACAATCACGTATAACTTTTAATCAAATCGTTGAATCAAGCCGCAATTTTACATGGAGTTTCTTGACATGTTTTCCTACCTTATGTTAAAATTTCAAGTCAATAAGAGTTTTTTAAGGGCTCCCAATTTAAGCAGAAAACTAGGTTGTCTACGTGATAAATCTAAAGAAGCATAAATGAGTAACAAACTTGATAGCCAAATTTTAGAGGTTTTTCATGCATATTTTCTAGAATAATATATATCGTAACTAATTTATGATTGTCCATTAGGATTTGACCAAAATACCAAAAATCCTACGACAATTATTATTTTTAATTAATATACAATGTTAGGAATTAGTTGTAGATTTTATTATCTAGGGTTATAAAATTACACTATAAAGTACCTCAAGTGTTAAAAATAAAAAATAAAAAATAAATGTTATGCTGAAATTAGAGTCTTAGAACGGTTAAGATTTAACTTGATAAGGTAGAGACTTTCTCACGAAAAGAGATCTACCTCAAACTTTAGACGAGACCAACAAATAGAACACGATTTAAAATAAAAATCAATCAATAATACAACTTACCTTAGATAAGATACACTAAGGATGATGCATATTCCTCTTACAAAACTAGTCCCCTTACTTAGGCTCTCATAAACCATAGATTTCCTAGTGACTATGATAACTAGGTGGAGACTCCCTCTAATCATAACTTTATGATTGAACCCCAAACACCCTTCATTCAAGGAGGTAGCTTTACCATTCGACATCATGCACATCACGACATCTATCATTAGGACTCTTTGAAATAAAAAAATCCTTTTAGTCAATGAAATTATCAGGTTGCATTTTCCCTTTAAATTCAATAATACCAACTCTCACATCAGAATCTTGTAAAGATATTTTATTCTTTCTTTGATGCTAAGAAAAATTGTCAATAACATCATGATGTGATTTGTGGTAGAAAGAATTAACATCCTCCTTACTATTGCAAGAAGAACCAATTTCAGTGTTATTCTTATTATTATCATCATCTCAATTCTCATATCGTTCAAGACAATCTTGGAGTTGCTAGATTAGTCTTCTTATTTCATCAATTTAAAAAGCATAAATGTCCCTCTTGAATTCTCATGAACATGACGTCCATGAACAACCATGATTTTAAATCCTAAGTTCTCATACCAATTTGATATCGAGATGGTATGGATATGAAAATGTAACATTTCATACACATAATTGATAGTGTTTCACTCACGACTATAAGGTATAAAACCTAAGAGATATAGAAATGAATAAACTATCATTCTAAAGATACAAATCACTCACTACTTTAGAGATACAAATTCAAGGTATAAGTCAACCACTTACAAAGGATATCCATAACTTTATAGATTGCCAAAAGAACATGTCAAAGACTTTCAATTTAAATTTTGCCAAAAGATCTAAATACATAATTCGATTCAATATTATATACATGGAACACTCTTCAAGTCTAGGAAAACACTAAAATAACATAATTGAGACCCAAAAAAATGATTGTCAGAAAACTAGACAAATAATAATTATCACACGTTTTTAACTCATAAGAAAAACAAACAAACACTTAGAATGCTTAAAAAATAGACATAACATCTTGTAGAAAACTAACATAATTGAGACCTAAAAAAATAATTGTCAGAAAACTAGATAAATAATAATAATCACATGTTTTTAACTCATAAGAAAAACAAACAAACACTTAGAATGCTTAAAAAATAGACATAACTTCTTGTAGAAAACTTCAATGCATACATGGTTGGACAATCTAGAACGACCACATTCTGAACTAGAAAACCGCGCTGGATAAGATTATTTTACCAAGCAATAAAGACAAACAAATTCAGGCTCAAATTTGGTTCATGGGTTAACTATAAACAGTAGCAAAAACTTCACCCATT
>Ga0325404_1000417_pt1 | contig 41737 bp, 33 predicted proteins | sample PopdelMetagenome_18_FD_205664 | JGI IMG/M metagenome (GOLD analysis project Ga0325404, IMG submission 205664) | Populus deltoides microbial communities from Bellville, Georgia, United States - Xylem-Control-R1 | ecosystem: Host-associated > Plants > Phyllosphere > Stem > Wood/Secondary xylem...
AATAATAATAATAATAATAATAATAATAATAATTTCATCAATCATCTCATAACAAAAGCAAAAAAGAAAAGGGGGGGATCAAAGATTGTGCAAGTGGTATATACCAGTTGATATGGCCGGTTGAGGATCCATATAATCAAAAGCGTCCAAATCTAATCTCATGGAACCAACCTACAACCAATAGAATTTCCAGAATTATCGAACTCAACCATTCATCTTGGTGCAATATATCAAGGGCATGAGACAGATCAAACCCTCACCTCTATGGCAGATTCTACAAACCTAGAATTCAGGCCATCATCATTTCCAGACTTCATCTCTGCAAGTTGAGTATTTGGGGGGCTCACATCCTCTTCAGTTGCAATATTTTCAGATGAGGGGTTGACTAATTCCAAGCAGCTGTTGTCGTTGAAATATAAAACTTCGCTGTCTTTTGATGGCTCATTACTCTCAACATTGCCCTGCTGAAGTAAAGTTGGACCATCTGGGTTCATCATTGTATTTGCAACATCAACAGGCTCTGTGGATTGTGTTTTTTGAGAATGTGCCTTGGGTTCTTCCTCGGCACATTTAGATGGAGATGAAGAGATAGGTGCTGGATTTTCATTTCTTTGCCGAGGTTTAGCCTTGGGCTTGAATTTCCCGCCAGCCCTAGCTGTAGCAGAAGTGAGAATCTTTCAATAGAAGAATAGGGTTTCCATTAGTGACAGATCAACAATGCTGTGAAAGCGTATCTTACAATTATTTTTTAGAGATTTAGGAAGAATGTCATCCAGTAGATCTGAATCAAACCCCAATGAGCCTGCCTAAAGACATAATTTTCAGGACTTATCAATCCCATGGATGCAACACATCAAAAACAAGAAAGGAGAGGATGAGTTCTTACCACTCCTGCTGATTTCACAAAGCTAGATTCCTGGTCATCATTACAACCATATATTGCAGCCTCCAAAGCCATAGCACCAACAGAGTCTGCATCATTTCTCCTAGCAGGGGAGAGGTTTGCTGCCTCCAAGCTTCCTATTTCCCAAGAGGATAAACCTTCCTTGTATTTCTGAGGTTCTTTGACCCCAACCATGTCAGAGGTGGCTAAGGGACTCCCTGACTCTTCAACCAATTTTGTTTTTCCATCATTGCTTTTCAAGGGTTCCTTAGTCCCAGTAGGTGATGGTGGAGACAATGAACCAATTTGACATGTCAACTTCTTATCCATGATACCAAAAGGCTGAACAGAAATTTTTGTGTCCAAGCTAGTTTGCGATGCCACCACAGCCTTTTCCTTGGCTTTGCTTGGAGGAATTGGAGGAATTGGTGCAAATTCCACCTTTTTTGGTCGTGGTTTGGCCTTAGGCTGAAACTTCCCACCTGACCTAGCTACTAACAAAATTAACATCAAACAATCCACTTTTTATTTAAAGCCAAAAAAAGACCATTTGTACTTTGATTTGCCAAGCATTGCTTACCATTCAAAGCAGGCTTAGGAAGAATATCATCAAAAGGGTCCACATCAGGATCCATTTGATTATCCCAACACAATATTGATGACCAGCTATATTATCTGTCTCCACAATCAAGTGGAAGCCCAGCAGAAAACCCCCCAAAAAGGGCACTAGCACTCTTCCAGCACGCTAAGGAAATCAAGAAATATAATCAATCAGAAGATTGCCAGTCTTCAACTTTCAAATTTTCTTGGAAGACTACTTCAAGAAACGAACTTACTTATACAAACATTCCCAGCTAAATAACACTATCACTCTTCAAATTAAGTTAAGCCCTGCTCATTCAAACCTAGAGATTAACACTTTTTAAAAAATACAAAATCACTTCAGCAACGCTTATATCATATATCTTATGTGGATTCATTAAAAGAATCAATCTTTGCACAAATAATCCACTTCTTCAGAGGAATAAATGAATGTAATTACATAGAAATGGCCTCCAAGAATTTGCAAACCTTCAAAAATTCATATTCCAATTTTAATTTTACAGCAATGGTTATTTAACATGTCCAAGAAAATTTCTCATCTATATCCAGCTTGATCTTAGTTTAGTCACTGTTAGGGTCTATAATCAATCAACCATGACCCAACTCACCAGTATGTGTTTTTCTAGCAATATCAAAAAGAAAAGAGGGTCTCTAGACTCTAAGATTGTGTTTGGTTAGTGTCTCGGGACAAAAGAGACAGACAAAAAAGACCAGACAAAAATGGAGATAGAGACGGAATTGTGTTTGGTAATTGGTATACAAGATAAAATAATTGTCATTGTATCCTATTGGACAAGACATAATAAAATATAAAAATATATTTTACCCTTAATCTATATTACTATGAAACTTACATATTTAAAAGAATAATGATTCATGCACACACACTTTAATTTATATTGAGTGTTGAAATTAATAATACAATAACTACTTTTGTCTTTACATGCCTTAGATGAAGATTTGGCAGTAAATACCTATTTCTCACTGCATAATAGAGCAATGAAACCACAAAACACAATTCAATTACAAATCATTTGATATTTAACCAATATCCAAAAACCTAATGCCACCAAACCAAAAGCAGAGACCAAAAAAAACATAGTTGACTCCATAGATAAATTATTCTTAAATAATACTAATTCAAAGCAGCATAGAGCCTGCAAAAACATACAGAATTGCCAATAAAGCAAGTCTATAGAATGTTTTCTTGTAATATCAGAAATGAGAATGCAACATGGAAACAAATATAACTGCAATCATGGTTATCAAGTAAGATAAATGAAAATTTCTTAGAAAGGCTTAAATAACTTATTAGGACTTGAAAGATTTTGAGCAAGAGAAACTGCCAAGCACAATCCTAAACCAACAGAAGCAGTGGATAAATTATGCCAGAAAAAAAGATATGGTGAAGCATAAACTTGAGAAGCCATAATCCATCAAAGCGATTGATCTAGCTAAAGTGGTATGGATTAAAGAAAAAGAATGCTAGGCAAGTTAGTTGCCTTCAACCAATTAAAGCTAGGTAGAATATGTTGTAAAAAGTCAGGAGCCTACGCAAAACTTGGTAGTGAGATAACATATGAAATATAGTTATCTCAACAGCCAAGACTGGAAAACAGAGAGCAGGGTGCTGCAGTTGATTTAGTGTAAATTATTGTGGACCGAAGGTATAAGAAAAATGAAAAGGTAAACAAAAATGAACCAAATATGCAATGGCAGTCAACAGAGTTGAGATCTAGATTATTACCTTTAAAGCTGCATTTGACAAAACAGGCTACAGTCGAATCTTATCAATAAAAAATATCAGTTAAAAAATAAAAGCAAAGCTATTGTGCAAATCAGCAAATATCTAGCAACATCGTGTTTCAATAAAGAAATTTTAACCATTTAGAAATAATTCCAGAAAGGCAACTAAGATAATTTAAGGATAATAAAATAACAAGTTGTTCTAGAGATAAATAATTTAAAATAATAGATATAAGGTGACAACATCCAAACTCTAGCTTGCATTAGAATCTATAAATCAACATCCTAACTCCACTTTGCATTAGAATCCATAAATTAATATCCTCAACTGTGTAAAGAAAGCAAAAGATTTTAGAATATATTGAACACTAAATTATCGGAAAGGAAATACTTCTGAACAAACACAAAATCAGCTCAAGATTTTGTGGAAAGGACATAGAGCATGAATTGATAATACTAATGTTTGCAAAGGTAAAAAAAAGACTGAAAACAGATTAATGATTGTCTGATTAAAAATAAATGAATGAATGAACAAGTTCTCTGCAAAAAAAGATCCAAGAAATGGTAAAGTCAGAGCCTTAAAATGCAGAGTAACAGCAACATCCTTGCTTTTTATCATGGATAGAGCTATTGTGGACATTACCACTTCTATCAATGAGGGTATATCTCACTATCAGTAAAAAAATTCAATGAGACTTAATTTACATGCAAGCATAGTAATGAAATGGTTTTCTGTTTGGCACCTTTTAATAGGAATTTATCTTCTTTATGCTAGGAAAACAAAAGAGACTACATAACTATGATGTTTCAATGGTTAGATTCAAAAGTTACGGTTTCTAACATTTATTATGCCCACACAGGATGGAAAAGGCCCGCCCAACAATATCAAAGTGCAATTATAGAAAGAAATTTGTTTCTAGTCGACATTATTCAGCTCCCAAACCGAAACTGAATAATATGAACTTCCCGAACCTTTTAGCAGTACATCTTTGATATGCTTCCTATTCTAAAAGTGAATCCCCAAGATATATGCAAACAACTAGCTCTTCCACAGCAGGGTTCAAACAAAATACATTGATGCTATAACGAAAAAACAAAGAAAAAGGTAAAAACCCAGGAACCATTACCAATAGTAACTCCATAATCACTACAATATTAACAGAGATTTCAATCATCTTCCTTGTTTTTTCTTTATGTTTAAATGAAATGATTTGATTTACTTGTAAGTTGTAACAGCTCTTCCAGTGTTGCATCGTGCCTACAGGCAATCAACTATCGGCCCAAAACAAACTAGTGGTGATCTAATGGTTGTCAAATGAATGCTTTTTTCAATTATTTGTTCCAATCCGAAGAAGAGCTTAAAAGGCATGGAAAAAAGAGGGAATCATTCAAAATCTGCAGCAATTGTATGCAATAAGAAATCTCAACAAAGAACAAAACATAAAAAAGTAAGTGGCGTAAGGAAGATAGAGCACCTGTAGAAGTAAGCACCAATTCTCCGATGACCTCTCTGTTGGTTGCTATCTGTTCTGCAAAAGATAACAGAGAAGGAAATTACGGGTGGGCGCTCTTCTCAGGAAATTAGGGCAGGCACTAATTAATTAGTTCTTCACCTTTCGTTTGGCTGCCAGCGTCTCAAAGGAAACCATATATAGGTCAGCCCGGGTCACGGGACTACCCACCGGGTCGACTGGGTATGACCTTTTTTGCGCTAGCTGTTTTTAACTTTGCCCAAACTAGTTCAGCCACCAGGTTCTGGGTTGACTCGCTGGGTTAATCCGGGTTTAATAACTATAATTTTGTATCCTACATAGCAAATAACTCAAGGCTATTTTGGGTTCTACAGAAAACAAGACCCAAGAATAGTTGGGTCTTGACGCAGCCGAAGCGCCACGTGTGCGCTGGGGTCTGCCCAGCACACAACAATGCAGCCCAAGCGGCGCATGTGTGATGGAGTCTGCTCAGCACAAAGACATTAGCTCAAGCGCCACTTGTCCCCACGTGATTTTTTTTCGATAATAACAACGTTTTTAAAAAATTTATTAATAATAACAATAATAATACTAGTAGTAATAATTTTTAATTTTATCTTTCAAATTAAATCTATAGTTTTTTTTCAATATTAAGAATAAATTTTTTAATTTAGTAATTATTTTATTAATAATATTTATTATTATGAAAATAATAATATTTATAACACAAAAGATAATAATTTTAACATTAATACTTTTGATTATAGTAAAAATAATAATATTCATAACACAAATAATACTATTTTTAATTCTAAAAATATTTGGTACACAAATAATAATAAAAAATTATATTAAAACTTTGAATTAATATAAAAATAATAATATTATAACACAAATAATAATATATTTGATATGAATATATTGAAATATAAGAAAAATAATAATATTTACAATGCAAATTATAATATTTTTTATATTAATACTTAAAATTGTTGAATATTTTTAATAATACTGCGCCGCGCGCTTACTTTTTATTTTTATAAAAAATATCATAAAAAATTAAAAGATAAATAATAGTATGTTTTTAATATTAATAATAATATTTTCTTTATAATATTAATTATAATAAAAATAATAATATTGCTAAAACAAATAATAATATTTAGAATCTTATAACTCAGAAACCTTGGGTCATGATGAAGAACTCGATAGAATTGAGTCCTTACACAATACCTTTTAATCTTGGGTTCTGACACCAAACCCATCCTATTTGTGTCTCGCGCCATGTGTTCCAATGTGGAGAGCGGGCATGGCTTACTCCCAGCACAGCACAACCACCACGTGTGTATTGAGGTATGCCAGCACACAGGCAGCTCCCCAAGCGCCACGCGTGTGCTTGGTCTGCCAGCACAAAGACAGACAGCTCAAGCGTCATATGTCTCCACGTTGTTTTTCTTTGATGGTAACAATAGTTTTTTTAAATTTAATAATAATAATAATAATAATAATAGTAATAGTAATAGTAATAGTAATAGTAATTTTACCTTTCAAATCAAATTTATGATTGTTTTTTCAATATTAAAAATATTTTTTTCTAATTTAGTAATTATTTTATTAATAATTTAGTAATTATTATAAAAATAATAATATTTTTTATATTAATACTTTTGATTATAGTAAAAATAATAATATTTATAACACAAAAGATAATATTTTTAATATTCATACTTTTGATTATAGTAAAAATAATAATATTCATAACACAAAAGATAATTTTTGTAATATTAATACTTTTGATTATAATAAAAAAATAATATTCATAATATTCATAATAATATTTTTTATATTAAAACTTTGAATTCTTATAAAAATAATAATAATAATATAACACAAATAATAATATATTTGTTATGAATACGTTTGAATTATAAGAAAAATAATAGTATTTAGAACAAAAATAATAATATTTTGATATGAATACTTTGAATTATAAGAAAAATAATAATATTTATAATACAAATAATAATTATTTTTATACAAATACTATGTATTAAAAGAAAAATAATAACACTTACGACACAAATTATAATATTTTTATATTAATATTTAGAATTGTTGAATATTTTTAATAATACTATGTCGCGAGCTCATTTTTTATTTTTATAAAAATATCATAAAAATTTATAATATAAATAATAATGTTTTAATCATTGTTTAAAAAAGGTAATCATTTAAAAAAAATATAATCATTATGCCCTTCAAATCAAATTTATTATTGTTTTTCAGTAGTAATAATTTTTTTTCAAATTTATTAGTTGTTATATTAGAAATTTTAATTATACTTAAAAGAATAATAATATTTATCACACAAATAATGGTATTTTTCATATTAATTATACTACAAATAATAATATTTTTTATATCAATATTATAATTATAGTAAAAACTAATTGAATTTATAATACAAATAATAATATTTTTAAGATTAATTCTTTTAATTATAAAAATATTTTATAATATTTTATTAACAATAATAATAGTTATTATATTTTTTACATTATTTTCGTGCAAGACCCAAAGTTTTTTTTGGGTGTTGCACCTAGGAGAACCCAAAGATATTTGGATCCTTTAAATGGTAGGACCCAAGGTATGTGTTGGGTCTTAATTCGGCATGACCTAAATCTGGTTAGGTCCTGCACGGGGAGGACCAAGGCTTTTGGAACGGTCTTGGGCCTGGCGTGGCAGCAAGACACACCAGCATTGGCTTCCCTTATCAAGCTAGACCTAATAGCTTTTGACAGGGGAGGCAATGCCCTAACCTCCATTTTTGACCAAAAACATTGCAGAGGACCTCCCCTTAAGGTCTACAGTATTCAGAACACCATTAATACTATTAATTATCATAAGCCCCTGGTGCCAAAGGCTGGGCAGACACGAGCTAGGTGTCTTCATGCTAGGGTCTCGGCCAGCCCCAGCGCCAGGTGGCTGTAACCTAGGCGCGGGAAGACGCGTCTGGCCTGCACAACGCTTAGGCAAGGCAACCCAAGCGCCAGGTGGTCAGAGCAGGGGTAGGCGCGCTTGGACTGGCAGCCCAAGTGTCAGTTGTCCGCTGCCACAAGGGGCGCTCCTCTAGCCTGGCGCTTGGGGCTTATTATTTTTTTTTAAATCTTTGTTTTTTCTTTGATAGTAATAATATTTGTTTTCAATTTTCTTCTGGTCTTTTTATTAATATATTTAATGATAGTAAAGACAATAATATTTAGAATACAAATAATAATATGTATCATATTAATAAGAATATCAAACTTGCCTGGTCAATTTTTTTCATTGCAATTTGCGTGGCCAAAGTTCATATAGTAATAATGATAATAGTTATTATATTTTGTTTTTGTCATTTCTTTTATCCTTAATATTAATACCTTTAATTACCATAAGATAATAATATTTAGAATACAACTAATAATATTTATCATATTGACAATAATATCAAACTTGCATGGCCAAAGTTTCCACAATACTTATTTTTTAAAAAATATATATTTAACAATAATAATAATGATAATTGTTATTATATATTTTTTTTATTTTTCTTCTTTGATGATCCAGTCTTGTGGGACTCTAAATCAAAGGTCGGTTAGAACAGACCTCGACAGCCGAGTCTGCACACACTGCGCGGCTGCAGTCCCAAGGGGCGTGCCTTCAACTTTGCTGGGCAACATGACCAAACTATGTTGGCTCCCTTTCGAAGTGTGTTCCCAAAAACATTGGGTCCAGCTGCTAAGTTAAAGCCAATAAATCTTAGCAAAGGATGCAATGCCCCCAGCCGTAATTGTTGACTCAAAACACAGCAGAGTAACGCCCCCTGCGCGTAATTGGCTGGTCCTATCATCCTAGTTTATAGCCAAACGCCAGGCTTCTGCTTCCAGGGCCATGCAACCCCACCAAAATCTCAATTGACCATTTTCTCCTCACCCAAAAAGACAACCCCATCCCATGCAGTCTTTGCAACTCACTATCGCAAGGCCCATAATACTTTTAGCAAATAGGAATCCCAAACAGTGCAATCCACAGTGAAAGTACTTGCATGCTACAATACCCGCACGACAGTGCAGAATATGTTGCAAAACTACTATGTAAGTCCATAGTGAATTGTGTCTTAGTCCATAATGCGCATGTACAGTAAGTCCACAATGAATTGCGTTTTGGTCCACAAAGCATGTAAGTATAGTGAAAAACCCACGCGTTTTAGAGTTTTTTTATTGTAATGTATGATCTAGAAGAAAAAGGATCTACCTATAAACTAAAAAAGAGCAAGGAATTTCCAATTTGTGGTCAGAAAAAAAAAGCACAATCTGCTGCACAATAAAATCACATGCAAAGAGGGCAAACCTTGTCTCAAATAAACGCGACACTATTTCCCAAGCAAACCACGTCAGCTCTTCCAATGTTACAGAGAGACTCAATGTAAAAGCAAATAGGTGTCATTAATGATGCCACAACCCCATTTATTTAATGCATAAATTGACAACAAACAGCTATCCTTATAGTGTATCTAACCTGAGAAAATAGCTGAACAAAGGGCCAAACCTTACACAAGTTAATAAAAACAACAAAGAACCAAGTAAATCCCTAACAAACTTAGCCAAAGTCTACAATAGCCAACCCAGTCACGAGCCTGCAGGAAAGGAAAAAAAAACTCAAGGGACTGATACAATCCACAGTCCCATAAGTCTAAATGAATAGTATTTTTACAACATGATTTATCTTTTTTATTAACACACACGAGTGTAGGGGTGTTTGTGAGTGAAGTTGTTTTTTAATGTATTTTTTATTTAAAAATATATTAAAATAATATATTTTTTATTTTTAAACATTTATTTTTTATATCAGCACATTAAAATAAATTATTAAAAAAATTCATGAAATGTTTGTTGCACCACAACTCCAAACAATATTATCAACAATTTGAACACTGTTGAGTTGTGTTTTTTCTACTTGATTGGTCATGCTAATTAAGTGTGATTATTTTTTATTTGGTTTGATTTCACCAATAAAAAATAACCAAAATGATTATTTTTAAAAATAAAAAATTAATATCAACTCAAACTAATCAATTTTAGTTTAGTTCGGTTAAGAGTGAATATTTTTTAATCGGTTTGATTTTATTAATAAAAAATAACCAAAGTGATTATTTAAAAAAAATTAATATCAGCTTAAACTAATCAATTTCAGTTTGGTTTGGTTAATTGAAGTAAAAAACCAGGAAAAAAAAACAAACTAGCCGTAATTTTACTCTCCAACAAATCGAAGGAAACACAAACATCAACCCAAGTAATCTTTTCTTCTAACCCTGAAGGCCAAATCAAACCCAATTGCCCCCTCTAAAGGCTTTCTCTCAATCTTAGTTCTTGCATCTTCTTTTCTTTCGTTTCTATCTTTTCTTATCTTGTCCACTAGAAATAGATGAAACTTTAATTATGAATCAAGGGAAAGGAAAACTTTTATCTATTTTCGTTGGACAAGATAATAAAATATATGTAAGACTTAAACTTTTAGCTCAACCTTAACCTAAATTAACACACACGCATGCATGCATGCATATATATATATATATATATATATATATATATATATATATAATAATGTTGTAAAAAATTGATTTTCTATTTTTTAATTTTTGTGGCTGTCATGATTGTCCCCCCATCAAACCAATGACCTAAATTAACCTATGTATATAAGAAAAGGTTGCAAGAAAATTGTTTTTCTCTCTCATAATTCTTGTGGTTGTCATAATTGTCCCCCCATCAAACCAAGGATTTCAAATTTTGATCTTAAGTTTTTTAGTTCAAGAAAGATGGAAGTAACAAGTGAGTATTTCCCTCCTATGTTATTCTTTATTTTCAGGTTGTTTATGGAATGATCAAATAGGAAATTAGGGTTTATAAAGATTTGAAGTTTATGTTGTTAAGATTGATTCATGATTATTATGGGTTTAAGGTTAAGTAATTAATTTTGGGTGTGTTGTTAGAAATAAGAATTTGCGAATTGATTTATTATGGGTTAAGAAATTTTTTTCAACTTTGCTGAAAATTCTGGACAAAATGATCTTAAAGTTGAAGATGATGAGATTTTATTTTGGTCATTGATTCATGAAAATTATAGTTTAGTCCTTAAACTTTGAAAAATATAATTTGAAAAAAAAATAAAAGTGAATATCATGAGGGAAACTTAATAAATTCATCCTAAAATCACAAAAGAGAGATAAAATTAAGTAATCAAAATGTGCTAGAAAGAGATTTGGACAAGAAAGATTTGTAAATTCAAGGTCTAAACCCAAGAAATATTAGGATAAGGGATTTTTTTAGAGGAGGAAGAAAAGTGAGGATAATGGTGTTTTTCCAAGCTTTCAACCTTTCTTTTTCCTTTGAGTTGAGAGGTCAGAAACTTCTCCAAAAAAATTAATTGAGATAGTTTATGTATATTGTTAAATTGAAAGTTTTAGTATGTAGGGATATTTGAAATTGTATATTAGCGTGTTAGATTGTATATTTTGATTGTTACAATATGTTAAATGATGTGAAAAATAATTGGGTAACAACTCAATTTGAAGAAATTAAAGGAAATTTATCCTCCCTCTTAAACAAGGGTTTTGGCCAAAATAAGAGAAAAATGGTGTTTGGATTGTTTAAGGAATGAGAAGTTTTAGCTAAGACACAAAAAATTTAATTAGAATGGTTGATTTACCATGAAATGTGGTTATTAACATGTTAATTTAATTATTGATATATGAATAATTTTAAAGAAATTTGAAATGGAGTATCATTCCCACATTTATGCATAATTACAGCAAAATGAAAAAAAAAAGCGAGTTTTATAAGTTCTTATCAATGAATTAAAAGCTTAGTTATAATGGTGAAATCAAAATGTGGATTTTGTGTGGATGGAGATTTGAATTAGTTACAATGTGCATGTTGGTACAAGTGAGACTACGGGTATCATACATCAATAGGGGAAGGCTAGCAAAGCACAAGTTCCAGGTTGGTGTTAAACATCATACCCTTTTTAATTTATTTAATTAAAGTTAATTATGTTACTAAAATCTCATTAAATTTAAAATTCATGTTGTTAAATAACATATGTTGAGCTAGTTATACCGGTTTAGGGACTAACACCTGGACATGTTGAGCTAGTTATCCTGGCATAGAGACTATTGCCCAATTCACGTATGTTTAGCTAGTTATCTCGGTTTAGGGACTAGCGCTCAGATTAGAAAAATGCAAATAATTATATTGAATATAAGTTCTGTATTTAGTTTTGGTCACGTATAAAAGTTCACTTGATAATAAAAAGGTATCCGAGAAAGGACTAAAATTTATCTATATCATAGAGATGTGAAGCCTTTGAGGGGTTGATTTGATTAAGTTAAATTAGATAATTTTTACATATTTAGTGTCCAACTTTCGAGGACTTTCACATTTTTAATATCATCCTACAATAAATTTATTTAAGTATCTTTAATTTATAATTCAAGAAAAAAGATTAATTATTGACAATTTTTGAATGATAGAATTATTATTAAATAAAATCGAAGTATAGCTCATGACATTGCCTATCTAAGGATTTAAAGCAAACTCACAGCAAGACATAATTTAAATATTCTAGTTTCGAAATAATTAACATTACACCATACATGATAATTTTATAACATTTTAAATTAAATCTAAAATATAACATCTTAGAACATATTTACATACAAAATTACCTAACAATTTGTTACACTACAAAATTTAATACAAAACTAAAACTCCTAAAAACAACTATGAATCAATGTATTACTGTGAGGTACTTGAAATTTATTTCATATAAAATTTATCTCTCTTAAAATATAACATAAAATAAATATGAATATTCGATGATGAGAAAAGTTGTAATCTTCATTTGCAGGGTGTGAAAATTTGATTGAGTTGATAACTTAGTAATGAAATAAATAGGAGAAACTCTGCTGAAATTTTTGGAAAAAAAATTCCCCCACTTTTATCGATAATATAACATGTATATATGGAATATCATGTGATTAAATTTGGGGTTGTTACAATTATGGTCACTAAAAAACCTATTGATTTGCAAGAGTCTGGGTAAGAGGAGTAGTTATGCATGAGAAAGACGCATCACCCCTAGTGTATCTTACATATTGTAAGCTGTATCATTAATTAATTGTTTTTTAAGTCATGTTTATATTCGATGGTCCATCTAAAATTTAAGAAAAGTTATCATTAGTAAAAATGCCATTATTTTATGGACTTGAGGTAGATCCTCCTTACTAAGAAGGCCTCTATCTCTAGGGGCTCAAGATAAAGCTCAAGATAAATCCCCCACAGTAAGGAGGTTTTTACCTTATAGGCTAAAACCTAATAATTTTAAAGTCCAAAATTTAATAGTGTATTTATTTTTATCTTGTATCTTTAGTATCCGATGATATATTCTACAGTGTAATTTATACCCCCAGATATTAAAGTCTACAATCGATTCCTAACATTTTATTTCATTCAATTCATTTAATTTGATACTAGAAATGTGCATTATATTGTAAAATTCATACCCTAAATATTAATTAAACAAGTTGATTTTTGTGGGTGTTTGAAATAATAGGCACATCCTAATGGAAAATCACAAACTTGTTATGAATGGGCTCAGCCTAGACACATGGGCTGAGTTTCCTAGCCTAAAGCCCAAGCCTAAAAACACGTCACAAAATAAAAAAAAAAAAAGAGAGATCAAAAGAGGAGAAACATAAGAATATAAAGAACAAACAATGAACCCAAAAACCAAAATGTTAATCCAGACCATATTACATTAAACAAAAAAGCACAAAGAGATGCAACATCCAAAACTAAGATATAATCATGCATCAAACAATAACAATGAGCTCTGGTATGGATAAATCGACTGTGATAGTAAAAAAAAAAACTAAACTTAGCATTTGAAAGCTTCAAATGATTGATTGATCCAAAATAAGTTTTAAGATGACCAAATAAAGGTGTAAAAATGATCATGTATGAGCTACAACTTTTATCGAAGCTCAATAAGAAGGTTAAGACATCAAGACATTAGAAGACCTAAATTTAGGTTCAAGAACATTCAAAGCTAAAACCCATAACCTCATACCTAAACCTATAAAGAACAGAAACCTAGAAATAACACAAATAGCCTATAAAACAGCATAAACGTTGCAACCATAACTCAAATATTTCTACCATAATTTGCTTGAACCACCCAAAACAAACAAGAAACAAAAATAAAAAGCAAAACAACAAGCAAAACCATATTGTCTGGAACAAACTAGAAATGCATTTTCTTATGCACAAACATTGGTATATTAATTAACTCCCTCTTTCTTGACCATAAATAACATGTTTTTAGCTTAAGTAAACCAACCAACCATTAATAGTGGTATAAGAACAACAAATAAAAATCAGCAACATCATCTTTCAACATATTTTACCATAATGACTTTACTGGTTATCTTAAACATTAAAACATGCTAAAATGTATCTCAAATTGATATTTATCACTTTAATAGCAATCCTAAGCCTCAAACAAAAATTAAAGATACATATGCATACTAAATCATGAAATAACTAAACATCTAAAATAATAGGAAAAAACAAACAAATATCCAGTGCATTTGAACTAATAAATAACTTTAAAGGAATACATAGTGAACATTCAATGCAAAAATTAAAAAAAAAATAGAAAAGGAAAGGGTGTGCTAATTGAGCTTCACCCTTATCAAAGTTATAAATATACCATGTTGAGTAATGTAGCTTGGATTTTGTTACTTATTTCTCATTTTTTCTGGTTCCTTTTTGATCTGAGATTGATCTAGATTCTTCTTTTTCTTTTTGAACATGTCATCTTTATAACTTTCATTTAATTGTATTATAGGGTATTCTTTTGATTTCTTTTCTTTCCTCTCTTTCTCTCTGTTTTTTCCTCCCCCTTCGTTTTCTGAAGAGTAGATAGCTTTTGATAGGCAAACTCCAGCCAAAACAAAACCACCATGGTTTTTTTCAAGAATTTATCAGGGAAGGTTTTTATTCTCTCTTCCAAAACTTTCCTCTTTGAAATAGAGTGTGCTTGGTCTCTTTTGTCTTTTTATAAACAAAAATCACACATGAGAAAACAGTCTAAGACTTTTTTTTGTCATGGTGAAATTTTCTTCAATCATGGATGATTAAATTAGGTGCTTTGTCAAGGTTATTCTGAAGATCAGGACACAAATGATTCGTTTAAGGACTTGAATCTCATAAAGGGTATGTAGACCCTTGATTTGATTAATTTTAGTCCTCGAACTTACACGTCTTTTGCATTAATTTTTCAATCTTTAAATTTATTTCAATTGAACCCCCGATTGCACCAATTGAGCTTGAAAAAAATTAATTTTGGTCCTCTAAAATTTCAATATTCTCAATTAAATCCAAATTAGGCTTCCAAACTTAATTTTTCACCAATTAAGTCCTTCATCAAATAATTTTACCCATTAAAAGTCTAATTAAGTCATTGTAATTAATTAGATGTTTTAATATTGGGCTAAATTAATTTTTAAACTTAATTAAATCTTTAATTAGACTCATGATTAAATCAAATTAACCTATTAAAAATCTAATTAAGTCCTTAAACTTATTTTTTATGCAAATTCATCTAATATTCACGTAATTTAGGTCCTTTAAGGGTGTGATTAAGTTTTCAATTTTGCCAGAGATCTAGTTTGGTCCCCTCATCTCTCATTTATACATCTAGATCCATGTTATTGCCAACCTAGTTAGTTGTCCTCTTATGCAATTTTAACCTCTTTTCTTTATTATTATTATTATTATTATTATTATTATTATTATTATTATTATTATTATTATTTATAAAATAAAATGATAATTTTAAAGAACTCAAGATTGGATTATGATAGGTGCCCTCTCTTTGTAATGCTTACGATAGAAAGTCTCATAAGAGACTTTAGATGCTAAGCTTGTAAATAAAAAAAGATAAAAAGATATGAAAGATTTTTTTGTAATGGTAGGATAAAAAAACTCAAATGAGTATTTCTAGATTTACCAAATCAATAAGTGATTAATTCTTTCAAAGTGATAAGATATTCTAAGATATGTCAAAGGATGATAGATCTACCAAAATTTTTCAGAAATGAAGGTTCAAAAGCACACTTTAAATGTGATAATGCCAAAAACATCATTTAAGAGAGATACAGGCTAAACAATGCATTATCTTGAAGGTAATGGCTCAAAAGCAAACTTAGAAGACAACAGTGCCAAAAACATTATCTAAAAGAGATATGAGCTAAACAACGCACTATTTAGAAGGTAAGGGCTCAAAGATGCACTCAAAAGATGACAGTGTCAAAAGCATTATCTGAAGGAGATAAGGGCTAAACAGTATACTATTTAAGGGTGGGGGCGCAGAGGCACACTAAAAAAAATAATAGTGCCAAAAGCATTATCCAAGGGAGATAAGGGTCGAATAACACACTATCTAGAATGTGAGGGTTCAAATATGCACTCAAAATATGATAATGTCAAAAGCATTATCTAAAAAAAAAGAGCTAAACAACACACTATTTAAAAGATGAGGGGTTCAAAGGTGCACTTAAAATGTGATAGTGCCAAAAGCATTATCTAAAGGATATATAGGCTAAACAATGTACTATCAGAATGTGAGGACTCCAATGTGCACTCAAAAAATAATAGCGCCAAAAGCACTATCTAAAGGAGATAAGGGCTAGACAACACACTATTTGAAAGACGATGGCTCAAAAAGCACTTAAAATGATATGTTTCAAAGTTGTAATCATATGACCTTAAAGATATCTTATCATCTTATATTTTGTAAATTGGGTTTTTTTGGCTCTTGTATTGGTAAGAATTAAACCTTTGATAGTTTTTCTTTGTTGAAAACATTATTCAAATCCATCAAGGATTCTTTTATTAGACTCTCTATAAAGATCAATATGCAATGTTTTGGGGTTAATATGCATGAATTTTTACCTAACAAACACAAGTCCCTTTTTTTTTTATGAATTATGTCTTTTGAAACTTCAATCTTTATAGCAAGTTTTCATGGCTTTTTTGTTTTGGCTTACTTGGGCTATAATTTATGAACTTCATTTATGAGAAAGGAAATACTCATTTGATGAGCTCAGATGATCTTTTCCTATCCTATTATCTGGGCACTTTTGTCTCATCAAGTGTGACCTTTCAAGGTTCCAGTATTTGTCATTGTAATTATATGAGTGCCACTTTTAGGGTATTATGACTACCACCCAGTATTATCTATGCTTGCTCTATGATTGATTTCCTAGTTATATCTTGAGCTCTCAAAAGACATTGGAGGATTTAAACAATTTGCTTCCTGTTTTTTTGTCTTTTTAGAAAAGAAATTTATATAGATAGTCTTGTTAGGTTTCTTAAATTGCCCTTAGCCTTATCATGCTCCTAAGTTATTTATCTTCTTCTTTTTTGTTTAGGTTTTCATAAGGACAATGTTATGCAGAAGATGTTTGATTCTTATAAAAGATTGATTTCATGGAAAAATCTTTGGAACTTCAAAGCTACTTCCAAATATAAAAACTATTTTGATGCAAGTTTAAAAGCAAATTTGTTTCAAAAAAATTCGAGCAACTCCTATGAACAGGGTTTCCTAAAGGTTGAACTTTAGACTTTGGTGCATGTTTTTTTTTAGTAAAAATATGAGGTAACCTTTTGTTTTCATGATTTGTTGGTCAAAGGACTTGAGTTTCGACTCGAGAGTTTTGGATAAAATAAAATATTTGAAACATTTATTTTACTTGTATGAATAATAAAACACAATCATAATCTTTTAAAGATCTTATTTTGCACGAGAGAGCATTGTTTACCAACCCTTATTATTTGCTTTTGATTAGACTGGATAATGTGGGCTTTAGCTCTTAGTTATGAAAGAAAATGATATTTATAGGCTTAAGAGGTATTTAAGGGCTTTCAGGACTAAGGATCACTAGTGCTAGTTCCCAAACCTTCGTTATTTTTTCTTCATTATGGTTGATGACCTCCCAAACCTAATAATAAGTTAAAAATTATTTAATTTAATTAATTATTTTTATCAGGATTATAATTTGTAATTGAGCCAACATATTAAGAGCCTAACATGTCATATACGTTAAGAACCATTTATAAGTACTTAAATTGAGATAATTAATCAAGTGAGCTTTATAATCTGATTTACACTTTACACATATAAAATATACTTATATAAGTAAGATACACCTATATAAAATGTTATGCTTTATAATCTGATGTATACTTTACACATATAATATACACCTATACAAGTAAGATACACCTATATAAATACGCAAAGTGAAAAAAAAAGAGCCAATATTCAAAGCATTACAATCTTCTTCTCTAGAAAGGTTTTAGGATATTTTTATTTCGGTAATTCATGTGGATTATTATTAGATGTCGAATAGTTGAACAATTTAAGGTTTGTGACAACCTAACCTTAAAGAGTTTATCTGACCCTCGAAAAAAAATATTCTTCAAGTAATCTTTGCACAAGCCGTAACACAACTTTAAATTGTCTAACAAGATTCTTAAAGCTTCTAAAAAATTTGAAAATTACTATTTTCATTGTGTTTATATGTTTCATAACATCCGAATATGAATATTTTAGATAAGCATAACATTAAGAGCTTTATGTACCTCACAATTTGAATTGAGGAAGCTATGAAAATACAAGAAAGACTTTGACAGATCACTTAATTAACAATCTATTTCGATTGGTTTTAACTCTCTCCACGTCAACTACAACAATCAAGTATCTTTTCTGGCCATGAAAATTGTTAAAAACAAGTTTAGAAATAAGATGGAAGATGGATATCCTGTTAATGCACAAATTACTTTCATTAAAAAAAATGCACAGACTTTTGATATTGACTTGATTACTAACGAGTTTGATGATATGAAAGAATGTATATATTCTTCAAAACCAGAACAATTCTATCAAAACCCCGAGTCAATAGAGTCAGCAGGGGTAAAACCCATGTTAAAAGTTTTTCTGATTATTTTTTTGCTAAATATCATTTTGATATTTTTTTAAAATTAGATTATTTCTTCTAACTCGTGACTCGAGCCTTGCCTTACATCAACTATTTTATCGAGTTTTAAACTATAATAACAATTATTTGATATGATCATTTAATTTTTTTTAAAAAGCATTATCTGTATTGTTATTTCATTGACAAGTAGGGGGTAAAAAAATGAGTAATCTAAAATACATTTGACATGGTATGATATTTTCATTGAAAAATACTTTATAATTTGGATTGTTGTCGGCTAAGGGGCTCCAAACAGAGTAATTCTTCTTAGATTCCACTAGTTGGATGTCGCGTTACGTGACGGGTTCACCTTTTATTTTCATAAAAACTACTGTAAAAATGTACAATATAAAACATAATATTTTTTAAATATTAATAATAATTATTTTTCCAAATCTATTAATTATTTTATTAATAATATTAATTATAATAAAATAATAATATTTGTAATACAAATAATACTATTTTTATATGAATATTTAGATTTATAATAAAACTAATAATATTTATAACATAAATAATTATATTAAGAATTTCAAGGATGATTACAACACATAATAATATTTTTTATATCAATACTTTGAGTTATAATAAAAATAATAATATTTATAACACAAATAATACTATTTTTTATCTGAACACTTTGAATTATAAGAAAAAAAAAATAATATTTATAACACACATTATTATATTAACACATGTGGTAGGGCGCAGACGCATCCAGACCCAACTTGGGGTTAGGCGTGGACTCCTCCACACCCACCTTGGGGGTTGGGTGTGAACACACATTATTATATAAACACAGATATGGTGGGGCGCGGACGAGTCCGGACCTGAGCTCCATGTGGCGACGAGGGTCGCCATAGCCAATCAAGCCTTTTACCAAGACCCAAGCGTCAAGTGGAGCTTGGGTCTGCCCCTCACATTGGAGCCACCTAAGCGCTAGGGGGCGCTCGGGTGTGCCCAAGCGCCATGTGGCGCATGGATCATGGCAAATGGCCCCATTATCTTGGGTCTGAAGCAGGACTCGATTGTCTTAGGTCCGACGTCATATACCCAGCTTAATGGTTCTGGCGTGAACCAATTTTATTTGGTCTTGATGAAATATTTTTAAATATTTTAATTTTTACTATAATTAAAAGTATTACTATAAAAAATAGTATTATTTGTGTTATAAATATTTTAATTTTTATTATAATTAAAAGTATCAATATCAAAAATAGTTTTATTTGTATAATGAATAGTATTCGCATTAAAAAATGTTATTATTATTATTATTATTATTAAAATTTAAAATATTTGTATAAAAATTGTATTATTTGTGCTTTAAATATTATTATTTTATTTATAATTAATAGTATGAATACTAAAAATATTATCAATTGTGATATAAATAATGCTATTTTTATTATAAGTAGTAATATTATAATAACAATGGGAAGCGCCACGCAGCGGTTGGGCTGCCATAGCCAATCATGCCTTTTATCAAGACCCAAGCGCCAGGTGGTGCTGTGGTCTGCCCCTCAAATTGGAACCGCCTAAGCACCAGGTGGCGCTAGGGTCTGCCCCGCGCAAAGGCCGGGCATCCCCAATGCCAGGTGTTCTTGCTGTGGCATCTCCAGCGCCAGGTGTCCGCTCTCCATGTCCTGCAGCCCACCAAATTTTGTGCTGACCATTTTCTCCCCGACCATCCTTTCGATGCCAAATGCACCCCAGCGAAAAGACTACCCCACCCCTCCACCGTTACCCTCGCAACTCTTTGTGTCAAGGGTTGGGCTGCCATTACACTGCTTCAATCCATAATGCTTTGTGTATATGTAAACAGTAACAGGGGCACTAAGCCCTTTTAGTATATTACCTAATTTATTTAGATGTGATTTGTACGGGATATTAATCAATTAACTATAACTAAAATTAATCGGTGTTTCACTGTAGTGCGGGCTGCGGTGCACTGTGAGTGAATTTACTGTGGATTGCACTGTAGTGTGAGTACTATTTACTATGAGTGCTTTCATTGTGGACTGCATTGTTTGATGAGGGCATGCGTGAGGCTGCAACCAGCAGCCCCACGCCCCCTAGGCTGCAATCACCTGGCGCTTGGTTGCCAGGCACACTGACCGCACCCAGGCTGCGGCCACCTAACGCTGTTCTGCCCACCCTTGGACGCTTGGGCTGCCTGCATGTATGCTGGGCAGACCAAGCGCACACGTGGCGCTTAGGCTGATGCATGTGTGAGAAATATTATTATTTTTATTGTGTTGATGCGTGTGTGAGAAATATTATTATTTTTATAATAATTTTAAGTTTAAATATATAAAATATTATTATTTATATTATCAATATTCTTGGAATTAAAAATAGCATTATTTGTGTTATGAATATTATTATTTTTACTATAGTCAAAAGTATTAATATAAAAAAATATTATTTTTTGTGTTATAAATATTATTTTTTTATAATAATTGATATTATTAATAAAATAATTACTGAATTAGAAAAAAAATTTCTTAATATTGAAAACAACCATATATTTGATTTGAAGGGTAAAATTTAAGATTACTATTATTATTATTGTTATTATCATCATTAATAAATTAAAAAAAAAAAACTATTATTACTATCAAAGAAAAACCATGTGGAAACACGTGACGCTTGGCCTCCTGCTTGTGTTCTGGGCAGACCCCAACGTACACGTTGCGCTTGGGCTACTTGATTGTGTGTTGAGCACCCCCAACGCATACTGACGCTTAGGTTGCGCTGGGAGTGAGCCATGCCCGTGCCGCACTTGGAGACACCTAACCCTTGGGTCATGACGCTGGACCGAAGGTTCCCGGGTCGTAGGTTTCTAAATATTATTATTTTTGTTATAATTAATATTATTAATAAATTTGAAAGAAAATATTATTATTAACATTGAAAACATATTATTATTTATATTACAAATTTTTATGATATTTTTTATAAAAATAAAAAGTGAGCTCGAGGCACAATATTGATAACACTATTTAACAATTCTAAGTATTAATGTAAAAAAATATTATAATTTTGCGTTGTAAATATTATTATTTTTCTTATAATATAAAGTATTCATATAAAAAAAATAATATCATTTGTGTTTTAAATATTATTATTTTTCCTATCATTCAAAGTATTCATTTCAAAATATTATTATTTGTGTTCTAAATACTATTATTTTTGTTATAATTCAACGTATTCATATCAAATATATTATTATTTGTATTATAATATTATTATTTTTATAATAATGCAAATTTTTATTATAAAAAGATATTATTATTTGTGTTCTAAATATTCTTGGAATTAAAAATAGTATTGTTTAAGTTATGACTATTATTATTTTTACTACAATCAAAAGTATTAATATCAAAAATATTATATTTTGTGTTATAAATATTATTTTTTATAGTAATTAATATTATTAATAAAATAATTAATAAATTTGAAGAAAATTATTCTTAATATTGAACAACAACCATAGATTTGATTTGTAAGGTAAAATTAAAAATCACTACTAGTATAATTATTATTATTATTATTATCATTAATAAATTTTTTAAAACTGCTATTACTATCGAAAAAAAATCTCGTGGAGACACGTGGCACTTAAGCTAATGTGTGGGTGTTGGGCAGACCCCAGTGCACACGGGGCGCTGGGGCTAAGGCCCGTGTGCTAGGCAAACCCAAGCACGCATTAGCGTACACATGGCGTTGGGGCTGCGTTGGGATTGAGCCATGCCCGTGCCCCGCTAGGGGACACTTGGTGCTTCGGTCATGGCGATGAACTTGCGGTCCCTATATCTTAGGATTATAAATATTATTATTTGTTTTATAAATATTATTATTTTTATTATAATTAATATTATTAATAAAATAATTAATAAAGTTGAAAGAAAATATTATTATTAATATTGAAAACATATTATTGTTTATATTATAAATTTTTATGATATTTTTTATATAAACAAAGTGAGACTGCAATATTAATAAAAACATTCAACAATTTTAAGTATTAATATAAAAAAATTATAATTTGCGTTATAAATATTATTATTTTTTTTATAAGACAAAGTATTCATATAAAAAATAGTATTATTTGTGTTCTAAATATTATTATTTTTCTTATCTTTCAAAGTATTCGTATCATAATATTATTATTTGTGTTCTAAAATTTATTATTTTTCTTATAATTCAATGTCATCGTATTAAATATATTATTATTTGTGTTATAATATTATTATTTTTATAATAATTTAAATTTGTAATATAAAAAAATATTATTATTTGTGTTCTAACTATTTTTTTGAATTAAGAATAGTATTGTTTAAGTTATGACTATTATTATTTTTACTATAATCAAAAGTATTAATATAAAAAATAATATCTTTTGTGTTGCAAATATTATTATTTTTATAATAATTAATATTATTAATAAAATAATTATTAAATTAGAAAAAAATATATTCTTAATATTGAAAAACAACCATAGATTTGATTTGTAAGGTAAAATTAAAAATTACTACTAGTATAATTATTATTATCATTATTAATAAATTTTTAAAAGTTGCTATTATTATCGAAGAAAAACCTCGTGGGGACACGTGGTACTTGGGCTAACGAGTGTGTGCTGGGCAGACCTTAGCGCACACGTGGCGCTGGGACTAATACTTATGTGTTGGGCAGACTCGAGCACGCACGTGACGCTAGGGTTGCCTGTCTAGAGACTGGGCACCCGAGCCCCACACGTGGCATGTAAACTAACTTCCATGGTATCTAGAATGGTAGGATTTCAATAAATATCACAGTGGTTAATTTTATACAAGAGAATGCTTTCCTTTAAATGAACTTGTTGATGTTTTTAGACTGAGGTGCATGTCATGCTGTCTGTATCGTTTATAGTTGCTATTTGAAATTTTGTATACGAACACATGTTATTGCGAGAAGCTATCAATTCAGCATCGTCCCTCACCCAGACCTTAAGAGCGTGTTTGGTATTGCAGTAGCTTTTGTGATTGTGGTGTGAAAAAAACAGTTTAATAAAAAGTGCTTTCTGTGAGGTTGATTTCAAAAAAAATTGGTGTTTGGTTAAAACAGTGGTTGAAGTTGTGGTTTTAAAAAAAAAAACAGTTTCTTGTGTTTGGTTAAAACATTGTGGTTGAAATTATGGTCGAAAAAAAAGCAGTTTTGTGTTTGGTAAAACTGTGGTTAAAAAAAAATATGTTCTTGTTTTTGGTTAATATGCTTTGTATTTTATATTTGATTTGAATTAATTAAAAGGACATAGATAAACACATATATATAATTCCAAAACATAGGTGTTTTGTAATTATGATTACATAACAAAATGAAAAATCCTCATACATTAATGTACTCCTTTATTGTTCCATTAAACTATTTGCAATTCCATCGCGTACAAAATCCATACGTGAAGGCCTCTGTGAGCCTTGAACGGCCGAAGCCTGAACAATATCAGGTAAAAAGTCATCTGGAATTAAATTGGGGTTGTGATCATACTCGGAAAAAACTGCATCATCTTGCGAACTCCTTCTAATATAGTTATGTAGTGCCATTGATGTAACTACAATCTCAACTTGTGTCTTGTAAGGATAAGCAGGCATGTTTTGCAAAATTTTCCACCTCTGTTTCCATACCCCAAAAGAACGTTCGATCACGTTACGTAGTGACGAGTGTGCACGATTAAACACTTCTTTCCGACCACTTGGTTGTCCACGACGCCTAAATTCTTGGAAGTGATACCTCTCGCCTTTATAGGGACCCAAATACCCATACTCGTTTGGATATCCAGCATCAACCAAATAGTATTTGTCTGCAAAAAATAACATGTAATTTTAAACAAAACTGGAAAAAAATTACATTCCTTCAATTACCAAATCTTCAATTTAGTCAAAATCACAACCTTCCGGAGGTTTTGGAAATTTGATATTGCTACTGTCAATAGCCTCAAGAAAAATACGTGTATCGTGTGCACTGCCTTCCCATCCTGCCCACACGAACATGAATTGCATGTCGAAACTACAAGCAGCCATGACATTTTGTGTTGGTACACCTTTTCGTCCAATAAATGGAATTTGATTTGCAGATGGTATGCAGGCACGAACATGTGTTCCATCAATTGCACCGACACAATTCTACATGCCACAAAAACATTTATAATACTCATAAACATTTATAACATATTTCATACTCCTCTGAACAACTTAATTAAACTAGTTAATTATAAAAAAAATTCATCTTACCTTGAAATGTGGCATAAATCTTGGATTCATAGCAATTTCTCTTGGTGTGCTCGTAAATTGTGGATCTACTGGTTTTATGACTTCCACAGCAAACAAACGTAATGATTTAAGCACTTCTTTAAAACATCTACTAATAGTTTCACCTGAATGCTGGAATCTTTCCTGCACTTGTCTATTTGACGCCCCAACTGCTATTGTAAATAGAAACATTGCCACCTTTTCAATAACGCTCATTCTTCTTGACGGTTTTAAGCCATGGTGCGTTTCTAATTCGGTGCACAAACTCAACAAAGTGGTTGCGTCCATCCTGAACATGTTAACACTTCGTTTCCAATGACCTCTTAAAACCTCCGACAACCAACGCATCCCTGTGTTATAGGAAACCATACATGGTTCTTTATACATATAATTAATATAATACGTGTTTATAGCTCCAGCTGTGCATATAATTAATTTTTTCCTATCAAAATGCCTCCTTATAATAAATGCTTCGTCAACATCACTGTCATCGTCAACGTCGTCGTCGTCATCATCGTCATTACTGTCGTCGGAGTCGTTTCCATTACTATCATCTCCGGCACCATCAACTGAAGCACCACTACCTTCACAACTAGGATAATTAATTTGGTCTACAATGCGGTTCATTACATTATCATAATTACCATCGAAATCTTCATTAAATATGTCATTAAATCGTGGATCATCCATAACTTCAATTACATGTAAACAAGAAAAAAATTATATGTTGTTAATAAAAAAACTTTAAATAATTAAATATCATTCAATAAAAAAACTATCAAAGAGTTGGTGCGACATAAGTTTTTTCCATACCTGTAAAGCCAGCAAAAAAAGAATATTCTACTTGCTTGTATAAAATGCAGCTGAGAGGTTTGAGAAGCTTGTTATGAAGAAAGCTACTTCAGTGAAAAATATGATGCAAACATTCCTCTATATATAGAAAAATTTCAATGCTCTTTACGTCTATTTTACAATTTTTTAGCTTTCAACATAAGTACATTCACATGTATGTATATGCTGTAAAAGTAGCATATAATGTTACTTTTACAGCTCATATATGTACACCATCCTGACATGTAGTCTTTCACACCAGATTTAAAAGGAATAAAAACAGAGTTAAAAGTTAAAAACCAGCAGCAAGACCAAGCTTTCAGAAAAGGAAGAAACACCAACAGCATTAGTCCCATCAGACCTCACGGCAACAAAGAAAAAAACATCAACAGTAACTGCAAAAGGGGTTTCTTTTCAGACATCACAAGTTCACAGTAGCTACCCCAATGGAAAAAAATACTGTCAAGTAAAGAATCACCAGCAGCATGTCAATGTCACAGTAGCTAATCCAATGGAAAAAATTACAGCCAAGGAAAGAATCACCAGCAGCATGTCAATCTCAAAGTAGCTAATCCAATGGAACAAAACAGCTAAGGAAAGAAACACAACAGCATGTATTATTAGTCCCATCAGACCTCACGGCAGCAAAGAAAAAAACAGCAACAGTAAACTGTAAAAGGGGTTTCTTTTTAGACACCACAAGCTCACAATAGCTACCTAATGGAAAAAATGCAGCCAAGGAAAGAAACACCAACAACATGTATTATTATTCCCATCAAACCTCACGGCAGCAAAGAAAAAAATATAGGGAACAAAACAGTGAAGGTAAATTAACAACCAATTCCATTAAAGGGTCAACCATTTAACATTAACCATTGAACATTGTAATTCCTAGATAAAATACAACATTACAACCAGCAATTTCTCATACAAGTCTGTTAACTCTCGAAAAGCAGTTTAATAAATATAACAGTACATAAATTACCGCAAATGGATATGCTCATATGTCGTTACATGAAATGTGGAATAATATAATGTCTCGGACAAACTTCGGCAAATGGAAACTACTCTTTTAAAAACTGGCATCCCATTACTCTGCAACAAAAAAATAAACATGTATAAATATCCAAAGCACTTGAACATAGTTAATTGATTAATAGTTAAGAAACTTAAATCATACCATGTCAGCTAAGCACGTTTAGTTCGTGCATACATTCGTTGCAACCATCTCAACTTCTGTTGCTTATCACCCATACTGGCCCACATTTCTCTTTTCCTTCTTAAACTGAGATACTCCGTAGCGAAGTCATGAAACTCATCTTCAATTGAAACTCCAGGAATTGAGTGCAGCTCATCCATCACCTCGCGAATACTACAACCTTCGCGATCCATATTCAAAGAAGTCGAATCACTCTTAGTCGACATACTCTCAAGTAGATGATTGCACCTTGACAGCAGCTGAACACCAATTCCAGCTGTTTTCTTCTTTCTACCTCGCACATCATAATGATCTTGTTCTTTTCTTTTGCCACCGCTTGTTGTGTTGCTGCTGTTAGACATATTTATCCCTCCAACCATTCGAGCCATGTCAGTCTGGAAATCTGGAATCACATCTTCCTCCAAATCACCACTGCCCTCTTACAAACCATCATGAGCAATGTCAGCATTGCTTGTACCAAGATCGAGATCACTACCAGCAGGTACACTTGATGAAGGAGCCCATGCATACGCTTCAGTTGCGACAATATTGGAATACATTCGGTCAAATTTATTCTTCAAAGATGGCTCAATACCGACATGTCTGAATTTTTTGGCTCCTTTAATTTCCTGCATTTAAATTAAATCAAGTAATGAAATATCAGACTACTAAAATTTTGGGGTTGAAATTTGACAACAATAAAAGAAATTGTTAGGATGACAAGGAATGTATCTGAATTTTTTGTTTCCACCACTCATCGCTAGCTGCAATTGTGCCTAACTCGCTATTCCAGCCAACACCAGTTTCAGAAACCAGCTTATTCCATATCCTCCAATCCTTTTTGCATCCATCCCATTTGTTTTTCAACTGTGTTTTAATGAATGCATGGCCAGTTTGTTCTTTGAATGATGTTATAAGAAATTTACACCCCTTTTTATCGAAATGAGTATTAGGTTTCATTCCCATATCAATTGCCTTAATGCATATATCACAAAATATAGGCAACATTTCCTTTGTCCAAGTAGCCTTATCAAAATATTCAAGACCTTCCATGATATCTTTTAACACATTTAACAAAAGTTTGAAATTAATAAATGATATGAATTACAAAAAAACAACAACAGTAAACCGTGGACTTAAACATTAATAAAACACTCAATGTTCAGCATTTACAAAAGCTGTGTGGTTAGCAACAAACACTAACCATGCATGTATTTGAATGAGAATGTTCATGTTAATTTGTAATGAAAACTAATTGCAACCCATTAATTTCAACTGTTCAGAAAACTCAGTTTTAGCCATGAGATAATTTTTGAATTATCAAGCAACACTTCATTGCCATCATGCTGTTTGGAAGCTAAAAACAGAGGGAAAAAAACAAACAGAACAAAATCTATTTCTACATTCAAAGAAACCCAGCTTTCTTTTGCAGCATGCAAACACAAAAAAAAACTCAAAATTCTGATTTTGACTGCACATGTAGAAATAAACATAATCCTACACGACATGCTAACATGGCACTCATTACAATTACAATAAACACACGCACAGTAAAGGCATCAACGGTTGTTCAAATAGAAACACTATCAATGTGCATAGCAAACATATCAGACCATGCAGAACAACACATAAATGAAATTTCAAAGCATGACATTGTTTCCAGTAAACAAATAATCCAGCAGCAATACTGTCAGCTGGTAGTAGACATAAAAAACGAAACCAGAACAAAGAACAGCAAACAAGCAGTATTTGATCATGCAGGTACACAGACATGCAATTTTTCATCTAAAAAATTGAAAATGAAGATAGAGATAAGGCAGGAACTTACCTCAGTCTATCTCTTTAGGTGTCCAAACTAGCACGGTTTTGCAGCTTTGTCCTGTAAACAGATACAATGGAGACCCAGAAGATAAAATAGATTTTGAGCTACAATTACTACAAAATTAACATGGGTAACACAATACACAGAAGCATCATAGAAAATGCAGGTTTTCAAGTAGAAAAAAATTAAAAACACATGCAAAGCAGAGGACAGGCAGAAGAAGCAATGAAATTTGCTATAAATTCAAAAAATTGGATGAAGGCACAGTAAATAGAACACAAGCAGCAACAACAATGAAATTTGTAGATCAATTCAACAATTGTAGTGTTAATAGTAATAGAGCATGCATCATCACAAACATGCAATGTTTCATATACAAAAAACGAAAATGAAGATGGAGATAAGGCAAAAACTGACCTCAGTCTTTGTCTTTGTTCTGCAAACTATCTCGGTGCTGCAACTTTGTTCTGCAAAAACAAAAACAATAGAGACCCATTACAGAAATTAGATTTTGAGCAACATGTGAAACAAAATTGACAAGGGGAACGCACAATACTTACTGGTATCTCACTCGTGGACCTTTCTCAGCACGAATCTCTTGGGGGTTTTCTGCAATTGTAAAAGTGGAGGGATAGATCGGTGAAGGTTTGTGTTTTTGATCTTCGTTGGGAAAGAATGGACAGAGGGGAAGAAGCTTGCTCCGGCATTGGTGGTTTTTTAGGGCAAAATAGAAATGGGGTTGTAGCAAGAGAAGAGAGAGGAGAACAGTTAGGGGAAGGAAATTGGGGTTTTAGTTCATCATTTACATTGATTTGCAACCGAAACAAGAAAAAAATTTGTGAGGTTGTGAGGACCGTAATTGACAATAGTTACTGGGAAAGTTTTGGTGGTGAGAGAGAAGTGAAATGCATGAAGGAACATAATAGGGAAATGTTGAAACCGGGTGTTATTGATCTGCAACAACCTTCCACCATCAATTTATTGGATTTTTTTTTGTGACCGTTGGGAAATTGAGAAAGAGGGACAGAGGACAGTTCAGAAAGTAATTGTAAAATTATCGGTGATGAAAGAGAGGAGAAACGCATGAAAAGCAATGTGTAATTGCTTTTCACTTTTTGCAATTGAACCGTAGTTTTCACTAGGACCCGCATACAAATAAATTGTGGTTCGTGGTTAACCAAACATAAATGACACTGCTTTTTTTTCAACCGCAACCGCACCAGCATATCCAAACACCATCTAAGTGGGGAGCTGGCAGATGGTCAACCACAGCTCTTAGCAAAATTAATTAAAAACTGAAAAAATTCAAAATTTCTTAAAAATACAATTGAATCACAATGCTAATCACCTAAATCAATTTAAAACATTAGAGAGTTTAAATATCACATTTATCACGCACGGGCCATCCTTACCATGTCCACGAACATATCCTTACCCCAAGTTTCCCTGCAGGTGAACCACCTGCTGACCACACAAAATCTATACCCAAAGGTTCGAGTCGACAAACCTAACCATTGACCCAGGGCTAACCAGCTTCCACATGGGGCGGGAATAAAAGGCGGGAAATTCCACTTCACCCCAAAACACGAACCTCAAAAGCGCAAATAAATAAAATAACGAAAAAACCTAGATAAATTAGCATGCGTGCGTGCGTGTGTGAGTGTATATATATATATATCCCTAAACTTCCAAACCTGCCCTTAGCCCCCTCATTCTACTGTCTTTGAAAGTCGCTTCCAAAAATCCAAACACGCTCTCTCTCTAGAAAAAAGAAAAGAAAAGTTGGTAACCCTCGATCTGAGAGAAAGAGAAGAGCAAATTTCTCATGGCGAAACCTTCGAAGCAGCAAACATCATCTGATGAGGCGATGTCTTCGGAGGAAGAGCCAATTAACGAGCAGGTCAGCGAAGAGGAAGATGAGGAGGAGATCGAAGCGGTGGCTCGCTCAGCTGACTCCGATGAAGATGAGGCCGCCGGAGATGCTGAAGGAGACGACGTCGAAGGCGACGAGGCTGACGAGGTAGTTTTACGGTCTTGCCACTGGAAATGGTTGAAAGTTTGTTATATGTTTGGATCTAGTTAGGGTTTTGGTGTTTCAAGGATTTTATGGGGCAGTGTTAGGTTTAACATTTATTTGTTTCTGAGAATCTTGTAGAGTACATGGCTTGTTTTTCTGTTTGGTGTTTTGGTGTTTTTTTTTTATAGCGAAGGAGACTTGCAAAATTAGTTAAATTAGGCTCGAAAAGGTGGAGGTGCTGAGAAATTAGTCATGTAATGCGATGACGCGAATAGGTGATTTTGTGTTTATGTTGTGATAACACTGTGTTAATGGGTTGCTGGAAAAACTGAAGGAAATCAAGTGAATTAGGAGAGTTGGTATTTTTTAATTAAATTACTTAGATTCACGTGCATTGTTTTTCCCAGGCCTTTTTTGGGAGAGATTCCTAGATTCAATGATGGCTCTTTGGTTATTGATTATTCTGAAGTTGTTGTTAACTGTATCATGGCGTGTACTTTTGAAATGAGTTTGAAGATGTTTTTTTTTTGGATTTTTTTGAACTGCAGGAAGTAACCAACAATGAAATTAGCAAGCGTGAAAGGGAGAGACTCAAAGAAATGCAGAAATTGAAGAAACACAAGATTCAGGAGATACTGGATCAACAAAATGCTGCTATAGATGCTGATATGGTATGTTTGTTTTACAAGACTACTCAATGTATATCTGTTGCATGTAGTATATGGAAAAAAATGTTGGATAAGTTTACTTAAGTTAGTTTAATTGCAGAATAACAAGGGGAAGGGGCGCTTGCAGTATTTGCTGCAGCAAACTGAGTTGTTTGCTCATTTTGCTAAACATGATCAATCATCATCCCAGAAGAAGGCTAAGGGAAGGTATACCTGTTGTTTGTAGAAGATCCCTTCTCAAAAGAATTCATTTTGTTTTTTGACAGGAAGAGCAAGAGCAAGAGCTAATCATTGAGATTCTGGGCTATCTGAACACATACTTTGTGAAACTTATATACTGTAGTTGCTTGATTCAGTACTTTTTTTGATGCTATACTTGTTGGAAATTCATCTAACAAACTAGTGTATGTTGTTAATTGCTTGCTGGAAACTTTTCCCTATTTGAGTATAAGTATCGATGATGCATTAGTCATTTAACTGTGTTTTAATAAGATTCATGATTTATTTCAGAGATTTTATTGCAAAAAGGACTTTGTGAAAATCACAGAAGGCTAGGTTTTGGATGTCAGTCCAAGTAGTACTGGAATGGTGTTGATGGGCTGATGCACATATTCTTGCCTTAATTAGCAAATAAAAAGCTGGGATTTGGAGAGAAGGGCATGCATCAATATGTAGCAGACTGTGATTTTCATTAATTTATCATGATAGTTTACTGAGATCATGAGTTTAATAATTGGACTTATCAAGCTGGGCAAAGATTGTTTAGACGTGCATTTCAAGCCTACTCTACTTTTTCATGCAACTCTTGCAGGAACCTTGATTTGCTTAGAGTGGACTGAACTGCTTTTATGCTCTGAATTCACCATGCATGCTTGTTGGCAAGGTTATGAATACCGGTCATGCCTCAATGCTTCTAACTGTGATATACTTTGGTTTCATAATTTAATCTAGGGGTCGGCATGCCTCAAAAGTAACCGAGGAGGAGGAAGATGAAGAATGCTTGAAGGAGGAAGAAGATGGTATATCAGGAAACACACGGCTGGTGACACAGCCATCATGTAAGGGACCTTATACATGTTTTTTTTTTATGCAAGCATGCATGCTTACACACACATGCATCTCTCTGACTGACTGTTAGATTAAGTATTTTGTAATTTTGTACGTTATTGATTTGGGTCCAAATACATTCCCCAGGCTGTTTGCATTCATACACTTTCGTTATATTATGTATCACTGCATTTGAGTTATGGATTCGCTAATATTCCATCTTTTGTTTGCTGGCTCATTGCTATTTCTTTCTTATTCCATCATTTGCTAAGCAAATGAGATGGTCCACATTAATGGTGAAAAGATTTTTAACCTGACTGTCCATCCTTAACTTATATGTAACAAAATTAATGTTAGCTGAAGAATAGCATGCATCATTGTTGATGGGTGTCTGTTTAATTACATATTCTCATAACACCAAAGTATTTTCATTGATGTGAATGTTTTGGGGTAGCTTGATCTTGGTGGCTTAAGATTTATTTTTATTCTTTTCTGCAGGTATTCAAGGAAAGATGAGGGATTACCAACTTGCTGGATTGAACTGGCTTATAAGACTGTATGAGAATGGTATAAACGGAATTCTTGCAGATGAAATGGTATGCACTAAATAAGACATGGTCTTGGCGTTATCCTAATTTAAAAGTGCTTTTGGTTTTGTTTTCTAGAGTCTCAAGTAATTCTGTATTGTAGTTTTTTGTGCTATTAATATCATCATTTTTCAATCCAGGGTCTTGGCAAAACCTTACAAACAATCTCTTTAATGGGCTACTTGCATGAATTCAGAGGAATCACTGGTCCTCATATGGTAGTGGCTCCAAAATCTACACTTGGTAACTGGATGAATGAAATTCGTCGTTTTTGTCCAGTTTTACGTGCCGTCAAGTTTCTTGGCAATCCTGATGAAAGAGTAAGTTGCTTTAGCTTTAAGTATAGTCTAGTAATAGTTTTTGCTGCATGTGTTTTTTTTTTTAATTTCTATGCATGCATTAGTTGATAATTCTATACTGCATATGGTCTTTTTTTGGTGTTTTTGCCAGAAACATATACGTGAAGAGTTGCTGGCTGCTGGGAAATTTGATGTTTGTGTTACAAGCTTTGAAATGGCCATCAAAGAGAAGTCCACCTTGCGTCGCTTCAGTTGGCGGTATATTATCATTGATGAAGCTCATCGGATTAAGAATGAAAATTCTCTCCTTTCAAAAACAATGAGGCTTTATAACACTAACTACCGCCTCCTCATTACTGGAACTCCACTTCAGGTATTTGTTTGGATCTGCAAGGACATTGAAAGTTGCCAAGTTGGACCATACTGTAGATTTGGTTTACTTCATTGAGATTGACAAAATGTTGAGTGGTCATGAGGCTGCACAGAAATTTACTGTTTTTGTGTGCTATCTTCTGATTGCAATTACATCAAAACATTCTGTATAGTTTCTCTTACATAAATATAATGTTATCTTATATTTTTTATGTGCAGAACAATCTTCATGAACTTTGGGCTCTTCTCAACTTTCTTCTGCCAGAGATTTTTAGCTCAGCTGAAACTTTTGATGAATGGTTTCAAATTTCTGGTGAAAATGACCAGCAGGAAGTTGTTCAACAACTGCACAAGGTAAGGAATTACCTTCATATGTTGAGCCTTGAAGGAAATCAAATGTATTGGAAAAATATTTGGATTCTATTTATTTTGCCACAATTAGTAGCCATCTGATATGTTATCTCCATGGATTTTGCATTTCCAAGGTCCTTCGGCCATTTCTTCTCCGAAGATTGAAATCAGATGTTGAGAAAGGTTTGCCTCCCAAAAAGGAAACCATACTGAAGGTTGGCATGTCCCAGATGCAGAAACAGTACTACAAGGCTTTGTTGCAGAAAGATCTTGAAGTTGTAAATGCTGGTGGAGAACGTAAGCGTCTTTTGAACATAGCAATGCAGCTCCGAAAATGCTGTAACCATCCATATCTTTTCCAGGGTGCTGAACCTGGTCCACCATACTCCACAGGAGACCATCTTGTTACCAATGCTGGTAAGCCTCACCTTCTGGCGGATATGGAGTTTATTGATGTTTTTGTGCTCATAAGTTTGTAGCAGAAATTGGTCATGTTTTCTTCCTTTTCCAGGTAAGATGGTTTTGTTGGATAAGTTGCTTCCTAAGCTCAAAGAGAGGGATTCCAGGGTCTTAATTTTTTCACAGGTAAGTTGTTCATAGCTACTGTTGGCTGGATGGCTAAGATTATTAATCTGTGTACACTAACATTTGAAATGCCCCTCTGCAGTCTCTAGGCTTTTATGTTATAGTTCAATTACCTTATTACTGATCTCATGGTTGGTTCTGCCTTTAATGCAGATGACAAGGTTGCTTGACATTCTTGAAGACTATTTGATGTTTCGTGGGTATCTGTATTGTCGGATTGATGGAAATACCGGTGGAGAAGATCGTGACGCGTCCATCGATGCCTTTAACAAGCCAGGAAGTGAGAAATTTTGCTTCTTGTTGTCAACAAGAGCTGGGGGACTGGGTATTAATCTTGCCACTGCAGATGTTGTCATTCTTTATGACAGTGATTGGTGAGGCTCCTTTTCAATCTCTCTCATTGCGCTGCTGCTGCCTTTTTTTTTTTTGTTTCTTGTTAAGGTTGTTGATGCGGCTCTTATTCTAGGAACCCACAAGTTGATTTACAAGCTCAGGACCGTGCTCATAGGATTGGTCAAAAGAAAGAAGTCCAAGTGTTCCGTTTTTGCACGGAGGTTTGCATTTGATCTTTGATGTGCTCAGGTAGAAGCCAAGCTATGCTAATTTTAATTCTCATTATGGTTGATTGTGAAACAGTATACAATTGAGGAAAAAGTGATTGAGAGGGCTTATAAGAAGCTTGCACTTGATGCCTTGGTTATCCAACAAGGAAGATTGGCGGAGCAGAAAAGTAGGTTGCATTTTCATTTTGAGCACTAAACAGTATTGGTGGCTAAAATTTTGCATGCGTGACATTTTTATGCCTTTTTCTTTCATGCAGCTGTTAATAAAGATGAGCTGCTTCAAATGGTGAGGTTTGGGGCTGAAATGGTTTTCAGCTCTAAGGATAGTACCATTACAGATGAGGACATTGACAGAATCATTGCTAAGGGAGAAGAGGCAACAGCTGAGCTTGATGCCAAGATGAAGAAGTTTACAGAAGATGCAATCAAGTTTAAAATGGATGACAGTATGTGAATCCACACAGATTGAGATTTTGACTGTTCGTGTATTTATTTGCTTGGTGATTTGAATGCTAGTGTACATGTAATAGTGCTGATATTTTTTCTGATTTCTGGCAGCTGCTGAATTATATGATTTTGATGACGATAAGGTAGGTGCAATCCTTCCATTCTTCTTAGGCAATGGAGGATATTCTGTTTGATCTCCATTTTTTTAGTAGTAGTTTGAGGCTTGCTTTCATTACCTTATGTTCTCAGTGCCTCTATTTTGATTCTTATTGATGAAGGATGAGAACAAGTTTGACTTCAAGAAAATTGTCAGTGAGAACTGGATTGAACCTCCAAAGAGGGAGCGGAAGCGCAAGTAATGCTCCCCTTTACTTTCTTCCTTTATCTTTTGAGATTGAAGCATATTGGTTCAGCATTATATGACACATTTTTCTTCTTTGCAATCTTTTCTTTGATCAGTTACTCAGAATCCGAATACTTCAAGCAAACAATGCGCCAGGGTGGTCCAGCAAAACCAAAAGAACCTCGAATTCCTCGCATGCCTCAATTGTAAGTGCTTCTCAAACTCGCTGCTTTTGCTTCGGAATGGATATGAATTTTGAGATCCTGTGTTTGAATGTTCTTGTCTGCTGTTTTCAGGCATGATTTCCAGTTTTTCAACACACAAAGGCTTAGTGAGCTGTATGAAAAAGAAGTACGCTACCTCATGGTGGGTGATGCCATTGATCTCACAAGTTTTAATTCTGCCTTATCTAGTTGTGCTTTCAGAGGTACTTGTGCATCTTACTTATTGGGTTGCTTATCACAATTTCAGCAAGCACATCAAAAGAATCAACTGAAAGATACAATTGAGGTGGATGAACCTGAAGGTACTTTATCTCAGTAGCTCCCAGTTTTGTCCTCATTTTGTTTTTTCATGTCATTTTACTAATCATTGACTGATTATTGGATATATAGAGACTGGAGATCCATTGACTGCTGAGGAACTCGAAGAAAAAGAACGGCTTTTGGAAGAGGTGAATGCAATTTCAAGTGTTGATTGAATAATTATGGGTCTCTTTACTTACAATTCATTGTATAATTTCAGGGATTTTCCTCGTGGAGTAGAAGAGACTTCAATACCTTTATTAGGGCTTGCGAGAAATATGGTCGGAATGACATAAGAAGTATTGCTACTGAAATGGAAGGGAAAACAGAGGAGGAAGTTGAAAGATATGCTAAAGTTTTCAAAGAGAGATACAAAGAGTTAAATGGTAAGTGATGCCAGATTGTGTGCTGTTCTTATTTTTCCTCAGATGTTGTTTATTAGTGGCTGTTGATAAAGTTCTCCTGGATTGAACATCATGCCTGTTAAAGTGGGGTCATATGGCATTATTGGGTGCAAGGGTCCTCTGGTAACAGAACTGGCACCAGCATTCTATGTATGCAAAACAAAACACCTGGAAATTGCTCATTTGGTTGCGATAACATATTATTTGGATGTTTCACATTTTTTTGTCTGCATGTACTGGTTGTTTTATCCTGGTCGCCTGTGTGTGAAACAGCTGTCAAAACCATGTTTGATTGTTACTGGTTGTAGATGGGTCTGGTTTTGGTTGGGTTTCTTTTGTTGGGTAACTTGAATTTTGTTAGTTTATTAGACCTTGAAAAGGATTAAACTATCATTCATTTTCTTTTTTATTGTGGCATATGTATAGATTATGATAGGATCATTAAGAACATTGAAAGAGGGGAGGCCAGAATTTCTCGTAAAGATGAGATCATGAAAGCAATAGGGAAGAAGCTGGATCGCTACAAGAATCCTTGGCTTGAATTGAAGATCCAGTACGGTCAGAACAAAGGGAAGTTGTACAATGAAGAATGCGATCGTTTCATGGTGCAGTATTCTCTTTTCTTTATTTGTAGTAATGTCATACAAGCTGCTTGTTTATTTCCTTGAATTTTAAACATCTAGTGATGTTAAATGACCTTTTTGCAACACATAGATATGCATGGTTCACAAGCTTGGATATGGGAACTGGGATGAGCTGAAAGCGGCGTTCCGTACATCGGCTTTGTTTCGTTTTGATTGGTTTGTAAAGTCTCGTACAACTCAAGAACTTGCAAGGAGATGTGATACCTTAATTCGGTTGGTGGAGAAGGAAAACCAAGAATATGACGAGAGGGAGAGACAGGCTCGTAAAGAAAAGAAGCTTGCCAAGGTTCTATTTATGATCCTCACTATCCAACCTTACCCACCAAAATCACATGCATTTGCATGCCGGGTTTATCATTTATTGTCCTTTTTCTTACACTTCATGTTGGGTTTGCATGATTTATGTGGTTGGGTCATCTTTAATCATTCATGCCAAAACTCTTTATGTTTATCATATACAGCAGAGCATGACCCCGTCCAAGCGTTCCATGGGAAGACAGACCGACAGCCCTCCTTCCCTAAAGAAGCGGAAACAGTTATCAATGGATGATTACCCAAACATGGCAAGTTTCAATCCGCCATCAATTCTTTTTTTTTAATTTCTTTTTTCTTTTGAGAGGCGCAGTGTGGATAAAATTGTACCTGATTTTGTTTTGCAGGGAAAAAGGAAGAAGTGATTTAAGTTTATTATAGGATTTTTTTAGGGGGTACAAACTTATACAAGTATCATGGTGAGTACCCCTCTTTTTGTTAATCACAACAGCCCATGGTCTTTTCTTGTGGAGAAGGCCACTAACAAATTATTAGATCTCAACTGTTGCACTATTTTTATCTATTGCAGTTGGATGTTAGGAGGCTCTCTAATGAAAATTTATTGGGTGAACGGTTTAGATTTCCCTGATGAAAGATGGATCTGCTCTCATATGTTTGATGTGTTGATCTGAATTTTGAAGCTGCAAAAGGTTCATGTGCTAATCTGACATACTTGCAAAAATTACAGTGGTGCCGCGCCCCCCCCCCTGTTTTCAGCAGAAGTTGACAGAACAATAGTTGTCCACATGAAACGCTTTTACCAGCACATAAGTGGCCATACGTCCAGGGATCCTAAACCTTTAGCAGGAAGTAAAATCTGTTTTCATCATAGGTTATTATATGTTTTTTTTAGTAACGGGTAGTAAATTTGAATGTAGGGAGGCGCCTCATTTTTCTGGAGGTACTGTAGTCTCAAATTGGCGACTTTTGCAAATTATTTTTTGCTTGCAAGTTCTAACTTTTCTTGAACAGTCTGGTTTGGTTGTCTGTTGTGCCCGGGTTGAAGGAAAACATCACAAGCAGTTAGAGGCATCAGAATGCTCTCCAGAACGGTTGCGGTGAAGTTCAATCCCATAAACCACCATTTCCACATCTATAAACCGCTTCTCCACCTTTTGTCAGTAACACTTGGGCAGGATTATGCAACACTTTTCTTAATGTCTGAGATAATCCACTCCAGAACCCATAAGCCGGTTTTCAGGGAAGAAGAGAACACCTTTACAATTCCAAAGGAGGACGTGAAATCATTGTGATTGAATACTTGTAATTCCAGAGGCTCGGAACTGGTGTCTTGGTGCTCGGAGTTTGAACGCGTGTGAAACTGACAGGAAATTTGTTGTACGGCGCCTGCATCAATTTGTTGATGCTTTTAGTAACGCTAGAGATTCTGGGAATTCGTCAAGGGCCATCTTTAATTAACATTAACAATGCCGCTTTTACTGTTGCATTTTTTGTTTTTTACTTCAGACTTGCTGAATTGAAACAATGAAATTATAATTTGGCCTTTTTCAACTAAAAAAATTGGCCTCTGCGGTGGGGATAACAAAACTCTTTTTTACACAATAAAATAACTAATCGGAGAAAAAAAAAAACTTTAAACAGTTGCATAAACTTTGGACTCTCACTTAGGATTGCATATTAAGCTTATCTACGAGATCTTTTGTCTTTTATCTATGTTTTGTTTTCTTCTAATTTTTTAATTGGATTAAGGGTAACTTGATATTTTAATAGAGATAAAATTTTGGCTTTACTGAAGTGAAGAAGAAGGGGTGGGCCCTCCGAGTGTTATATTTTGGCCGAGTTTACCGTACTTATGTGATCGTCATATTTTGTTACGTTCCATCGCTGTTACGCTAGAAAAAAAAAAGGTTCCACACAAGCTCTCGTTCTGCGGCGTTATGGCGGGACCGATAGGAGATTGGCGCCGGGTGTCGATAGGGCCAAATCTGCAGGGGTTATAAAAATATATAGAAACAACCCCCGAAGGGAACTAAACAGGAACAAGAAGGATCCATCGAAGAAGATCCTTCTTCTTCTCTCTTTTCAAAAGAAAAGGAGAATCCTGACAAAATCAAACAGAAAAGATCCAAGTGAACGAAGAAAAAAAAAACAAAGGATGAATTTCATTTTGATATGCTATAAAAATAGACTTGTTCATGAAACTTTGAAAATCAAAAAATATTTATATGATTTAATAAAATATAGGGTTAATTTGAATTAATTTTTTTGTTTTCTTCATTGTGTATTTTTTTATTAACAGGTTTACATTCATATTGACAATAGTGTATCAAATAAATATAATCTGATCTGATTTGAGTAATTAGATCTTAACTATAAATTTATTTATATTTATTCCTGTGGTTTGGTTTTTTTTTTCTTCATTCAAATGAAATGATAAGTTTATTGGATTTTCTACGATACAAAAGTTTTTTTTTTGGAAAACAAATATAAATGTATTGAATGTATTGTTATATACTTATATTAGAAAAATATATAAAAATAAATATTTACATTTTTTAAATTTTTTTCAATTTTAAATATAAGAATAGATAACATATTAAATATAAGAATAAATAGCATAAGAGATAAGAGATAATCTATAAATTTTGACTTTATTAAACTTTATCTATACTTTATTTAAATTTAACTTTATTTATTTTTTTTATTTGAATGAATTAGAAATTTTTCTATTTCGTTTCATGTTCATTTCTTGTTAGTTTAATGTTTTGATTGTATCGTACCATTCAATATTTTTATTTATTTTCTTTGATTTATTTTAATTTTTGATTTCGATTCTATCTATATAACCTAATTATTTGTAAAAAATTGTTGGCGTGTTTTAATTTATTTAATATTAAAAAATTATTGGCGAGTTTTAATCACGTGGGTGTGCTCATGCATGGTGCATTTTCCAGTGCTTACATGACTAATTTCTCAGCTCCACCACCCTTTTCGAGCCTAATTTAACTAATCTTGCAAGTCTCATTCGCTATATAAAAAAAAAAAAAAACCAAAACACCTAACAGAAAAACAAGCCATCTATATGTACTCTACAAGATTCCCAGTAACATATAAATGTTAAACCTAGCCCTGCCCCATAAAATCCTTGAAACACCAAAACCCTAACTAGATCAAAACACATAACAAACTTTCAACCATTTCCAGTGGCAAGACTGTAAAACTACCTCGTCAGCCTCGTCGCCTTCGCCGTCGTCTCCTTCAGCATCTCCGGCGGCCTCATCTTCATCGGAGTCAGCTGAGCGAGCCACCGCTTCGAGCTCCTCCTCATCTTCCTCTTCTTCATTCTGCTCGTTAATTGGCTCTTCATCCGAAGACACCGCCTCATCAGATGATGTTTCCTGCTTCGAAGGGTTTCGCCATGAGAAATTTGCTCTCCTCTTTTCTCTCGGATCGAGGGTTACCAACTTTTCTTTTCTTTTCAAGAGAGGAGTGTGTTTGGATTTTGGAACGTATTTGAGAATAAATGTTATTTTTTAAAATATTTTTTATTTGAAAATATATTAAAATAATATTTTTTTAATTTTTAAAAATTATTTTTAATGTTAATATAGTTAAAAAATTATTA
>Ga0325404_1000420_pt1 | contig 41614 bp, 16 predicted proteins | sample PopdelMetagenome_18_FD_205664 | JGI IMG/M metagenome (GOLD analysis project Ga0325404, IMG submission 205664) | Populus deltoides microbial communities from Bellville, Georgia, United States - Xylem-Control-R1 | ecosystem: Host-associated > Plants > Phyllosphere > Stem > Wood/Secondary xylem...
TATATATATATATATAAATATATGCACATGGATATCCATCGAGCCCCACGTCGGTAATCTAAACGAATCGTAATATTCAATCTCAAAAGAAAATGAAAGGAAGAAGAAGAAGAAGCATAATATTCTCTTGTCTAATTTCTATTTTTTTATTTGTTTTCTCCCTCTCAACTGCTGTTTATTCTCTGGGTTTTGTCAGTAGAAATCTACAACACAATCTTGAGAGGTATCTTAACCCTGACATGCTGACATGCCAATGTAAACACATATTATAGATATGCATCTTCAACATGCATATATACATATTTAATGATATGTAATTAAGGAAGTTAATTAACTACAGCACTTGAAATCTAATGATGTTATAAATCCTGTTGCTTGATATTAGTGCGGCTGCCTGTGGACCCATCAGATTTTCTCAAAGCCTGTATTCTGTCCCAACTTTGTTCCCAAATCAGAATCTTAATCTTGTGTAAATTGGTATCTTTGTCAGATCACCAGAGCTTAACCACTCTTAATTAGTTTCTCTTGTTAATTATATTTGCATGCTATAGAAATGTAAGTATTTCCTTCATGGCGCATGCCTTGGCTTAAGTATGGAATTTGAAGTCTTAAGCTCCTTCATCAACGATTTGATTAGTCGTAGGTTGGGAAGTGGGGACTTGTCGAAAATATGAACACAACCACTGCTATTAAAACAACAAGGCAATGAGAGAAGCATCGTTATTCTTGAGCCATTGAAACAAGCAAACAATTAAATAAATAACACCGTCCTCATCAACAACCACCATATTCGATGTGTATCTTCCACGAAGATTGAGATAAAGGAGAGCTTTGACAAGATGACAGAAATGAACAGTTGTCATTGGAGATAAAACTCTCAAGTGTAAAAAGGGTCAGAGTTTTTATATTACTTGCATTACAGAATCAATGATTGATATTTTGCAGTTTTTTTATTCTCAAGAACCCAGCAAGTTGCGGGGAACTTTAACACTTCAAAGCCTCCGAGAATTCCCTATATATTTGTGGGTTACTGACGAAGTTTTCATTCAACAATTCTATTCCCTTCTGCTCTTCTCCTTCGCCTTCTCTACTCGATCCCCACACCTAATAGCTTTCTTAATCCAAGAGTAGAGGCCTTGGCCTTACTGTCTGCGCAAGAAAGCTTATTAGGTACTGCAAGAAATCTAATTATGGCCATAGAGATTGGGCAACCCGCTGTTGGACTATCAAAAGTCGCAGTTTCCGAGACTCACGGAGAAGACTCTCCGTATTTCGCAGGCTGGAAGGCATACGATGAAGATCCTTACGATGAATCATCTAACTCATCTGGAGTTATACAGATGGGACTGGCAGAAAATCAAGTGAGTAGTCCCGGCAGGACAATATATCAAGCAAACCATCTGATATTTTATATTTTAGACCTTGTAAAAAGTTTCTCACTTGAGCTAATGTACGTGTTGTTCCTTTTTTACCAGGTTTCATTTGATTTGTTAGAAGAGTACTTGGAACAGAATTCAGAAGCATCTAGCTGGGGAGAAGGAGCACGAGGCTTTAGAGAAAACGCCTTGTTTCAAGATTACCATGGACTCAAATCTTTCCGACAGGTTCCTTTTCTCTTAACATCATGATTTGCAGCTCTGTGCTCTGGACAAATGTATAGAAAGAAAATCCTGACATGTGAACGGCTTTTGTGAACAGGCAATGGCAAGTTTCATGGAGAAAATCAGAGGTGGCAGAGCAAAATTTGATCCTGATAGGGTAGTCCTGACAGCCGGCGCTACTGCTGCTAACGAGTTGTTAACCTTCATCCTAGCCGATCCCGGTGATGCTTTGCTAGTTCCCACTCCATACTATCCAGGGTAAGAACTGTCCTAAATGAACTTCTCTTGAAGGAAATTCATTCATGTGCTAGCTTCATGTTCATATATTGATCTCATCTAACCTACGTTAGCTCTAATTGGTCTTGTTTCCAGATTTGACAGAGATTTAAGGTGGAGGACAGGTGTAAAAATTGTACCAATACATTGTGATAGTTCAAACAATTTCCAGGTCACTCTTGAAGCCATGGAAGCTGCATATAAGCACGCGGTAGCCATGAACATTAAAGTAAGAGGGGTACTTATAACAAATCCTTCAAATCCACTTGGTGCCACAATCCAGCGCTCTGTCCTAGAGGAAATTCTTGATTTTGCCAAGCGCAAGAACATCCATGTCGTGTCCGACGAAATCTACTCAGGATCCACCTTCTCTTCATCCGAGTTCGTGAGCATTGCTGAAATTCTTGAAGCTCGTGGATACAAAGATTCAGAAAGAGTTCACATTGTTTACAGTCTTTCTAAAGATCTAGGTCTTCCAGGTTTTAGAGTTGGAACTATTTACTCATACAATGACAAAGTTGTTACCACTGCAAGAAGGATGTCCAGCTTCACCTTGATTTCTTCACAAACACAACACATGCTGGCTTCGATGTTGTCTAACGAGGAATTCACAGAGAACTACATTAAGACAAACAGGGAGAGACTAAGGAGGAGATATGAAATGATAATTCAAGGACTGAAAGATGCCGGGATAGAGTGTTTGAAAGGCAATGCTGGGTTGTTTTGCTGGATGAATTTAAGTCCATTGCTGGAGGCCCCTACAAGAGAAGGTGAACTGGCTCTTTGGAAGTCTATCCTCCATGAAGTGAAGATCAATATATCTCCAGGCTCTTCTTGCCATTGCTCTGAACCAGGATGGTTTAGGGTATGTTTCGCTAACATGAGCGAGCCCACGCTAGAAGTTGCCCTCAAGAGAATACATAATTTCATGGATCAAAGGAAAACAGAAGCAATTGAATCTCCTCCACAGCATTAGTCTCCGAATTTTTTAATGGCTCCGGTCATTTTGATTCTGTTAGATGCCAAGACCTTTTTGCAGAATTGGGCTTGTCTCATTATAGTGTAAATCACATATATATTCTTGTTTTCTTGCTTCAGTAAGCAAGTTCCCTATAAATTCCATTTGTATAATTGTGATACCACTGCAAGAAGTCTTCACCAAAGAGTTCCATTCATTATGTCTTTGACTTTGTTACTCTATTATTCAAGAAAGCAACGCGTTTGACTTTAAGCTTAACGCAAGTTACTTTTCATATATATATATATATATATAAAACTAACATAAGTTATTCCACAAATAAAAGATAATTTTTTGAGATACTTGTCATAGCATATAATAATACCATTCTACTATTATATCATATCAGGGCAAGCCAGAAAAAGAAAAAGAAGAGCAAAACTATAACCTCTACATGTATATATTTTTTTTTATTAATATGAGTATGCGAGTTAGTTTACGCGTATCTTTACTAATTTCAGGAGCTCTGAAGTTAATGACTATATAAGTCTCTAGTGGCCATCATATTAGCAACCACATGGCTCGAATCTGAAATCACAAGAGAAGTAAATCTCTTGGTCCCAAGCTCTTACCTCTGGACCACCTACTAGATGATTACTTTTACCTATATTATCACTTGCAATAATATAATCATCGCTTTCAGATTTTACGAATTTGTATTTACATGAAATGGAGCCAGATGTTGATTTTATACCTTGTCTAATTATTATTTTTTTACTAATTATTCTATATTAACTTTCTAACTTCTCGATTTTGCTGGGGCAGGCCTTAAAATTGTTGATCATATAGTACTTGATGCCACGAACTGATTCAAAGCAATTAGCTTCCACACCAAGTACACAACAAACGATCTTGTTTAGAGTCCGATCACGACACTCTTTGACATTATTAGCACTTAATAAAAAACAATGGATGTGCGCTTGAAAGATTATGATTTATGATAGTTAAGCGGCTCTTTGTGGCCAAAATATATATATAAATATACACACACACACCTCATGGTTAGGTTGGAAGGTTGAGCACAAATCGAGCTTTTGACATTTGATATATAGTATATGCATATATTTGCTTTCTTTTAGCAAGCTTGAACAAACAAATTGGAGAGGTAATGTTTGGTTGTTGTCCCGGAGATGGTAGGAACAAAGAAGAAAAAACAGAGTAGGAGACGGAGATTAAATTGTTTTTTTTTTTTTTTTTGTAATGGTATATAAAACAAAATGAATATCACTATATTTTATTTAGTTAATGATGGATAAAATATAATAAAATATATGAATGTTCATTTTATCTTTAATATATATATTTTTTTTATCAAACTTATATATTATTTTTTAAAAAATAAGATATTAATTTTCTTTTAGTTTAATTTACATTGAGTTTTGAAATTAATAATAGTATAATAGTCATAGTTATAAAATCTAAATCGACTCGGCGGGTTGCCCCTGGACCCAAACAACTCACGTTTAAACTGGTCTGAATTTAAAAAAAAATCAAGGAAGGATTGACTCAACTTGACCCAGTCAAAAACTCGGGTCAACCTGCAACCTGATCAACTAAAGGTAAAATTCAGTCAAAACTTAAGTAAAAAACTCATTGATTTAAAAATAAAAAAATAAAGTTGTTCAAAACTACGCTATTTTGATCTTTTGTTAAAAAAAATAGGGTTGACGTGAGTCAACACTCCTTACTCCTAACTTAAGCCTTGCTCCAAGTTAATTTTCAGATCAGGTTTTTAAACTATAATAATAATTATTTTTATTTTCATATTCTTTAGTTGAACAAGTTTAAAATTGAGAGTTTTTTTTACGAGGAATATTTTAGAAATAAAAAAAGTAAATAGTTTCTCGATACAAGTCCCTTGTGTATCTTTTATTTTGAAAATATATAAATTTATTTTAAAATTATTTAAGATATAGATTTATTTTTATATTTTTATTTCTGTCTTTTCAACTAAATATTTTTTTTATTATCTCTATCTTTCTTCTTTGAAGATAATAACTAAACACTCTCTATGCATAGTTTAATCAAGATGTAATTAATCATTAGACAAGATTTTGTAAGCATTAATTCTACAAGCTTTTGGTGTGATCATAGCTTAATACCAAACAAATGATCCTCCAGAGGATATCGTTCCAAATAAAAAACAGCTACTGATTAGGTTATCTAGCTAGAATGACTACAATATTACATTGTTTATAACATGATCAGAAGATTAGTTATTTCATCGATCATATCATTATGTGCTTCATATGATAATTAAACTATGATAACTTTATGAGCTGCATCATATATACTATGGTTTTTTTTAGATGAATGTATTTTAGATGAACAGACTTTTTTATAGATTCTAACTACAATATGGTTCTCTCTCTCTCTCTCTCTCTCTCTCTCTCTCTCTCTCTCTCTCTCTCTCTCTCTCTCTCTCTCTCTCTCTCTCTCTCTCTCTCTCTCTCTCTATATATATATATATATATATATATATATATATATATATGTACATTGTTGGAGATCATATATAATTATTTGGTTGCGGTGTCCGTGCAGCCTGTGTTGATTGTAGGGAAGAGTTGTAATTGATTTTTCTTTCAAATAATATGTTAGAAAATTTGTTTTAAAATCATGGTTAAAAACCATATTTTAAGCCAAAATTAAAACCAGTTGGATTGTCCAAACTATTAAAAGTTGTTCTTCAACATAAATTATGAATAACTAAAAAATTGGTCTCAAGAAATTCTTAATTGAAATGTTTTTTTTTAAACCTAAAACCTTTAATCCCGCATAAAAAAAGAAAGATTGTCTTATACTTTGCATATTGAAAAGTTGAAGGGTCATACATGAATATAAACAAAGTAGAATGAATGTAATTAGCCAACAAATGCATGGCTCAAGTTTGGGGCTTCATACCGAGGACTCTAAGTTAGGGTTTGGGTTTGAGTTTATTTTCTGCTAACTTATTTTGGATTTAGATTTAGATTTATTATAAGTTAATTATTTGATCAATAAATAATTATTTTTTTCAACTCATTTATATATTTTTTGTTGGGTTCCCAAATATCATATATACAACGGAAACAATAAAATAAAATTATTTAAGATTTCCTAGGATTCTATTAGACACATCCAGAGTTGTTTAAAGGCTAAGTAGTTGAAAACCACAAGTCGTCCAATATTTCGGCCTCCAACGATAATCTATATGAACCACTAGTATAGCTTATTATTTATAGAAAAATCTGAAAAACCTCATAAATTGATAAAATATCAATTTTTCCCATTGAATAATATCCATATATTAATTCAAGATAATTTTAGAAATTAACTCAATCAAATCCTTACTTGATTTTTATAGGTCTAAAAATATAATCCTTATATTAATTATATTCTAGTCCTTAATTTATAAAAAATATTTTAATCAAGTCATACTTAATTAAATCATCCCTGTTTAATTTTTGATTAATAATTCTCATTATTTGTGACCCATTAGGTTCCTAGTATGTTGACTCAAATATAAATTATAATTAAATAGAATAGAATTAATTAATTTATTATTAATTCAACAATCGATTAATTGTATTTGAAGATCAGGTGCATTATCTAACAACATGTCATGATCTTCCAAATACTAGAAAAGTCATTAGTATTTCACTTAACCTTTCAGTTAACAATTTCTCCGTGTAATAAATATTCTTTCATCAATAATATTCTAATTTAACAATAAAGCATAAAGAAAGTCTGTCATGTTAAATCATGTTTATTTTCTATTTAATAATCATTTATCATTTGAATAAAATTTGAAACTCTTTTCAAATTTCATTCAATTTTGGCAAAGAATTTCCAGTCAACACTATTTGAGAGCAGATGAAACATTTTATTTAATTCACCTAGGATAATGAATCTTCTCTTGATCACTCAAGTGCCTTCATATAGTCCATGTTATACCAAATGTCTGCCCCTTAATGACATCGATTAAGATAACATGTAACAGGATCAAAGAATAACATTATCTATATAAAATAATTTAGTGATCTCAAGTCTAAGTATCACTTACATAATTGTCAAGTTAGCCTTTCCTTAGACATATGCAATCTCTTCATAAGAGATTCTTATGCGAGTTAGTTCACTTATGATAAACACCTATATATTAATTTTAGGTATCCCTTATACCTCAACTGTATGAGAACAACTGCTTCCTTTCATAATGTAAAAAACATAATATGTTTCAGATATTACGACTCTTAAATACTCTAATAAATAGTATTTAAGAGAGCATCGACTAGGAATAATTTTATAATTTTCTTTGCAAAACATTTGTGTTCCATGAACTTGATCTTTATCTAGATTCATAAATCAAATATTGAATTCATTAATCTAATATTATATGAATATTAAGATAAATTAAGTTTTTATTAATAATAAATATGTATTTACATGAATATAATAATACCACGTGTAACCAACTGATTGACTATAAAATATATTAAACTAACAATCATCCACTTGCATAAAGCTAATTACTCATGTATAGAATACTATATTGCTCTATATAACATTAATGTTTTTGCATGGATAGTGACTTAGTAGGAGGATCTTCTAGATTCTCTTCGATGGATACTCTCTCTTTATCTTTATATCTTTTATTTAATTGATTTATCAAATCAAATAGAATTTCTTAAATACTTATTTGGATAATTGATGAGACCTTGGTTTCTTTACTTATGCAATGGCTCCATTATTATCACAATACTTGACAATTGGATCAACAATGCTAGGAACCAACCTAGTTTATTGATGAACTTCTTAATCCAAATAACTTTTTTGTTTCCTTAAACATGGAGGTGTAATTTTATGCAGTTGTAGAATCAATTGTGCTCTCTTCTTTGGAACTCTTCTAACTGAAAGTATTACCATTTAGAATAAAACATATATTGACTAGTATTCACTATTTTTTCAATATTTTATTGAAAAAATCTTGATTCAAATAATTTTGAACTTCTAGTTTATCTTCTTCATTAATGGATTCTATAGCCAAGAATGAGAAACCATTTCCATCATATCTCTCTTAATCTATGTCTTAGAATACATGTCTTTTGAGGGAGGTGTTTTATGCAAAATAGATAAGAATAAAATCTTAGATTCTTCCATGCTAAGCTATTTTAGCATTTAGTCTGCATGTATGAATTAAGACAATATAAACAACCTTCTAGATCTATCTTTATATCTAATATATAGGTTGCTTCTTCTAAATTCTTTATCGAGAGATTCATGGACAACAAAAACTTTATTGATTAAAGTAAAGATATCTCGTTTCTTAACAATAATATGTCATTTACATATAATATTAGAAAAACAACACCACTTCCACTAACCTTTTATAAACACAAGGTTTATCCATTTTTTGATGAAACCAAATATGTTGATTATACCATCAAAATTGGATATTTCTACTCCTTAAAGCTTGCATTGTATATTTATACATTGCCTTTCATATTAGCTTTACTCTTAAAGATCCATTTAGATTCATTAGGTTTTATCCCTTTAGGTGGATCAAAAAAGTTCTGAACATGGTTAGTATATGAAATCCAAACTTCAAGTCATTTCTTGGAATAAATATCATATATTACTTTCAAGTTATTGGTAGGCTCATCAATTATGAGCAACATGTCATTCACAACTTCCATAAGAGGTCTTTATGTCATTAGAGAATCTCATTTATAGTGATTTTTATTTCTTAAAGTTCAGGCTGGATGTAGTGTTCTAAAAGGTATAGAGAATTTCATTCTCTTTTAGATAATCCTTAAAATATTTGGTCAAAATATTAAGCATTTCGATCCAATCAAAGTTTCTTAATACTTATTCCAATCTGTATTTTAATTTTATTGCAATTTATATTGAACCTGGTTATATTAAATTCAAGTATATACAAACCATTTGTATAATAATAGGATCTATAAAAACATGATTATTATAAAAGAACAATATTTTTCTCAATAATAAATTTAAATTCATTTAATACTAAATAAAATGAAAACAATGTCTTAAAACACTGGAACAAAATAACAATTATATAGTTATAGTATCAACTCATTAAGCAAAACAAAATAACTAACTCCTACAACTAATGCATAAGTAGTTCCTATAGCTAGTGCAGTAACCCCTGCTTCATTACTAAGTTGTAGATCCATTTTGTTTTTAGCTAATATTCTAGTTTTCTTTACCTCCTACATGTAATTGCAAAAGTGAAAACAACATTTGGTATCCAATACCGAAGAACTATAGTGCAAAGTAGTAAGATAGTTTTCAATGATAAACATACTTGAAGTAGAAGCTTCATTAACCTTCTTTACCTTCACGGTTGCAAGGTATTCCTTGCAATTCCTTCTCTAATGTCCTTCATTACCATAATGATGACACATGCCCTTATCTTTCTTAATGTCCCAGTAGGTTTGTTTATTTTAGAGACAACATTCATATTCTTTTTATCCTTTTTCTTAGACATTCTAGAAGATTGAACTAGAAGAACTGGCCTTTTGAGTAGTCTTAAGCATATTAAACCATTCTAGCAATGTACTAGCCATCTTGTTCATGTGATAGTTTATAATAAATTGCGTAAAGCTTTAGGGTAATAATTGCAAGACCAATTCAACACTTAACTTATGATCAATGACAAAAAACCTAATTGGCCCAATATTTCAATATAACCAATCATTTTTCAAAACATAGGTGTTCACCAAAGAACTTTATGTCATCTTGCAGCGAAATAATTCCTTAGAGGTCTTATACCTCTCAGTCTTATTAGCCTAATCAAACAATTCTTCGAGATACATAATCATAGTATGAATATCCATATTCTCATACTTCCTTTGAAGTTTAGGTGAAATATTTGATAACATCATACATGCAGTATGTTCATCGTCATCAACATGACGTTGATATTCATTTCTAACTTCTTCTTCAGCATCCTCAACATGGGCATTTGAATTTAGATTTTCTAGAAAAAAAAACAACTTTTTTTGTCTTGCTTGAGAACAATTCTTACATTTTGGTGCTAATATAAGAAATTTGGTCTAATCAATTTGTTAGCATCAAGTATGCTTCGTAGGGATATGTTACTATTCATTTTAATATATCAAACTATTTAAATAAAGATATAAAGTATTAGTTTTATGCATACATATTTGAATTTCAAATTTAGATAAGGTCTTTAAATCTAATTTGATCTTTCATTATTTTCTTGCAAATTAATAGCCCTTCCTATTAATTCAGGAAATCTTGCTTAGATTCTCCTAGTGGGCTAGGATCTTATTTAATTTATTCAACCTTGAGTAACTCAACAAATCAAAATAAATTCAATTAAATAGATAACATAGTTTATGAATCATATCTCTATGTGACTCATAGTTTATCAATCATGTTTTTAACCTTATATCATCATGAGTGACTCATTTGAATCATATAGGTTAGATAAGTAGAACCTAATTTTATAGCATTAAACATATTTGATTAACGATAATCTTGAGTGACTCAACAAGTTATCCATGAATAAAACTATGACTTCATACATATAAAATTAGAAGGCGATTATTCATGTTATCAACATGTACTTAATATATTGATGAGAGATTTATTATCAATTAATTAGGTTTTATACATAAAATGGCATAACATGTATACATTTCATACACAACAATTTATATATAAGCATACACTTCTACCATGTCATTCTAATTAGACTATTATAGATATATCTAAGCTAATTTTCTCGAGCCATTGAAGGGAATTAGATGGTCAAATCCTAGGTAGTTGTACCAACTCTTCATAAATCCATTGTAAGCACCTCGATTGTAGCCTTTATCGCCATTTTGTTTCATCTTAAATTATATAATAATTTTCTATCTGAATTCCCATGTTTCTAAATTACATAAAATTTATATAATTAATTAAGAAATCTCGAGATATATTGAAGGGGAATTAGATGAGGAAATAATTACAACCCAAAAGAAAAAATAAAGATAAGGCAGGACACACAGGCCCTATTTAATAAAAATTACAATCATTTAACCATCAAATAAAAGCACTATCACATTGGTCTTTAATGTTTATAATCAACCATCATGCATAAAACATTTTAATATGCATAATGAAAAATATATTGCACGTTATTCTAATTATTGGCTTTATGTGCAATTTAAAAGTAGATTTCTAACACTTAGAATTAGTCAATCAAATCCAATTTGATAATTTCCTAAAAAAAAATTTCGGCTTAAAAAACTCATTAAACTAGAAAAAATATTTAATGAAACCATTAATTAAATAAATCCTAATCCCATTAGGATATTATAAAATTAAAAAAATGAATTAAACAATTTAATTCATTCCTAATCCTATTTGAAAAATTAATTCTACAATTAATTTAATTTAGTGTATAAAATCTAAACTTTATTTATAGAGGGTAAATTCATAATTTACCTTAAGATCCTAAATTGTAATGACTTTATTTATGAGGTTGAAATTGTATACGAAATCATCTAACATATTGATTTATCTTAGGTTAAAATATCATGGAAATCTAATTTTAGAAAGTCCCCAGGTTAAATACTATCAGTGTATGGGCAATTATAAAACATAAAACATTGAGGAAAAAGTTAAGTAAGGGCATAATGGTAACTTAGCCCACCATTTAACCCCAATTACTATTTACACTATTGTTCATACTAAATAGTAGTAGAAGAGAGAGAGAGAGAGGCTCCCTCTTAAGTCTTCTTCAAGAACATCATGATAGTTCTTCCAATAACAAAAATTATGAGCTTTGAATGCATGTAAGTAATTTCTTATAATTTTTTGTTAGAGAAACAAGCTTAGATTGACATTGCAATGAGAAGTACAGCTTGAGAAACCAAGTGTAAAGTTAAAGGAGGAAGAACACTTAATATCATAGTTATGATTAATTGAAGTTTTGGATTTATATTGCACAATAGTGGCTGAATCTTTCTTCATAGTCATAGGTGGTTCCTTTTTGTTCCCCATGGTATTTGATTTTAATAAGGCAATTCTTTCTTATAATTTAGCTTCCAATTAGAAAATAAACCTGAATTGCCTTATTGGTATATACTATCATTTCTTTTCAACTGCCTTTTTTATATTGTTAATCATGTGAACCATATTCTCTATCTCAACATAATATCTATATTCTATATCTTAACATAATGTTATAACTCAACCTCATTATTCATCTCTCTATTCAAACAATTCAAAAACCTTGTCACTGTAGCCTTTTTATCCTCCACAATATTAGTTATAATCATAGTAATCTCTATCACCTTGTGGTAATCCTCAACACTCTTAGATCCTTGAGTCAAACTCTGCAATATTTGAAGTAGTTCTTTATTATAATATCTAAGAACAAGTCTTTTTCTCATGATTGCTTTTGTCTCATCCCAAGTCTATATGGGTCTTTCTCTATTCTTTCTTCTACTTTAAGCAATTTTATCCAACCAAATAATAACATAGTCAATAAACTCAATAACAATAAGTTTTACCCTTTTTTTCTTATAGTATCAGTGACAATAAAAAATTAACTCTCCTTTCTTTCCCCATAACAAAAATGTGCTTCAAAATTGTTTTTCCCTGAAAAGCAAGAATCTTTATCTTAATACTCCTCGAATTTATATCCAAAACATCATGAAAACTACCTTGTTGGTTTGCTCTCTTATGGTCAAAATGTATTTATGGCCGAAATCCCTTATACTTATGGTTTCTATGCTGCTAAAACCTAGCATTATAATCATGATCAAAATCCTCGACCCCTTATCTATATTTTCAGCTATAGATTTTTCTGAAGGTGAAATAAGTTGTCTCATAGGCCTTCTACCCTCAGGACCTCTATAGCTTGGCCCATCTTAAAGGCTAGCTACCTCAATTCTCAATATATCCATCTCATTCATAACCTCTCAAAACCTTATATTCATCAACTTCAATTATTATTGCATGGCCAAATAACCCTATTTTGGATTATTCTTATCCTTTGATAGTGATGATCCACTTTTAGTTGACATCCATAAGATCTGAAAATCATGTTAGTAGCATGAGAAATATATCCTTACACACTCTGTCATATGTGTACACTCTCCTAATGTTTCATACAATTGTTTTGGCTTTTTACTATAATAAGTTCATCTTTCACCATTTACCACTCAATCTAAAAACTTCTAGTTCTTTAAGGAATTAATTCACAATAAATCAGAAAAATTAACAATTTAATAGTGTAATCCAAAATAATATAAAGACTTAAGAAACAATAAAAACTAAAAACTATCAATATGAAACTACGAATACAAAATCGCAAATAGTAAAGCGAATTTGTGCGAAATATGAACAATATAAAGACATAAAAAAATTACAAAATTAAAAGGACTAATTAAATAAGATTTAAATAATCAAACTAAGCAAAAAACTACTTTTTTTATTGACTTAGCTGAAACTATATATATAAAAAAGAAGCAAATATTGATGCAAAACTATAGTCTTTTTATTTGTTAAATTTAGTTTTTTTTAAAAGGAATTTTAAAAAAATTAAATTAAATTAATTGATTAAATATAAATATGAGATGTTCACTTCATAGTATTTTATTTAGTTTGCTTTATGGGTCGCTGCTCTAACGGTTTATACATCCTCTTTTGATGTCATTGTTCAACCTTTCATAGTGGTGCTAGAACCATCTGAGTGAGCTCTTTCTAGTGGTGGGATAGTGTCATAGTGAGGCAACGATAAGTTTTTAATAGGTTTTTTTTTCTTCTCTTCCTGAGTATGATATTGGCAAATAGCTTATTTTATATTTATAGGTAATTATAGCCAATTTCTTTGTTCGTTATCCATTTTTTTTATATTATTAAATTAAAGAGCTTATTGAACCAAGTTAAGTCAATAATCTTGGTCTTAGATTTTTCTTGCTTTTTTAAGAACATTATCATCATCTGAATATCATTTTTTATTTTAGAAAAAAATTTAAAAATTGATCCCTCTATCTAGTCATATACTAAGACATTGTTTGTCTTAATTTGCAGTTGTGCCATGCTTTTTAATAAAATTGAATTATTTTTTAATTTTGATTTTTTATATATATATTTTTATATTGTTTTGATATTAATATAAAAAATACTCTTTTTAAAAAATTATATATGTTATTTTAATAATTAACAGTTACTAGGAACTCCTATACTAGGGGCTTTTGCTTGACGTCAGCAAAGCATATCAAGTAACATTAAGCTAGGTGGTGAGTAAGCAAAGAATATTTTAAAAGCTTGGAAATGTGGGAAAGCAATAAAGAGATAGAGATAGTGTCAACTGTCTCCCTGAGTCAACAAGGGAAACCTAAAATGACTTCATGAAAATCTAAGCGTAGTTGAAGCCTCATCCCATTTTAGCATATATAGTTATATGTAGCGCAAGTTTGAGTGATCTTGCTGGCCTAAGGGTATAATGGAAGTGAAATTGTGGTTGCACTTTAGTATACTGTGCTGATCCATGGAAAAGAAAGGCAAAAGCAAGGAAATAAATTAAAGTTGGAAAGGACTCGCTTTGAACTTGGGCGTTGCATCTATGCTGTTAAAGAATACGCATCAGGTTCTTATCAGCATATATAATTATGTAGTTCTTAGAGATTTGATGCTTAAAGGGACCGTAACTTATTTCTGTTGGAGAGCCTGTCTTTCGTAGAATCTTGTGTCAGAATTTTGTTTTCCCGAGCTGTTCTTTTGTGTTATTTTCTACACTGGTTGAATCCAAAACTGTGGTGGCGGCTCCCTAAATGTTAGCAGCAGTTACTCCTACAACATTCCTGGGACGACCACCTCATAAAACCAGGTATTACAACGATGAGTAATCACATGAACAAACCACACACTCGCTCAAATAAGGGGAGGGAAAGATTCTTAAGCTTCTTATATTTTAAGAACATCATATATATGCTTACATGCACCATGTAGTTAACATTGCAAGAGAATCCATCTCAATTCAAATACATGGCTGTGCTTCTGGAAATTAAAGTTCCTTGGATCAATGCCAACCCAAGGCTTATTATTGATCTAAAAACCGAAAGAAAAAGATAGTAATTGCGGAGAGAACAGGGTCATAAGCAGTGAAGAGAGAGTCATTTTTGTTAATATCCACCACCTGGAAACATGGAAAAACAAAATTCTTAACGTTAGTGATCAAAGCGAACCCAGCAATTTTCATATGCTAAGAAAGAAAGCACCGGATTAAAAGTGACAGGAGATATAATCTTCGTACCGTATTCCCTGGGTGTTCTGCATCTATAGCATTCCATCCTGCTAGCATAGTTATGGACTCCACATCCCGATCTGTCAAACAACAAGTGCGTCCGTCCATATTAGATAGTGCTTTGTTATGTGGTTTGATTTTCCAACCAGATACAAAATTAACATGAAGTAGTTTTTACTCGAGGAATAGAATATTCAGCATGGCTATATATGCAAATATCGAATAATATTTGATACGAGAAAGGCAGTAGGGTATCGTGAAACTATAGTGACATTCTGTCACCAATGAACAACCCGGCGCTCCTTTCTGTTTTTTTCTTTTTAAGTAAAACTATGCAACAGTTACTGTGCATCTTCAAACAACCTTTTATGTTTTCAGTCAAAAGCAAAACAGCCATCGTTCCGAATGCTATAGTCAATGCGAAATGAAGGAAAATCATAATAATATTATCAAGAACGTATCATCCCTGAGGCATATCATGATATTTGTGCAATTACAATGTGAACTCACCTGTTGCAAATCCAATCACCAGTTTTCCATCCAGGAGGATCACTTCCATCGGATGCATACCCACCTGCAGCATGACCGCTTTTTAATGTACCACAGCTGTAGCAGCTTGACCGGCTAGCATAGTTGTGAGCGTGGCAATTAATGGCAGTACAGTACCAATCCCCAGCCATAACCTTTGTCGCATTGCATATGTAGGTTGCTGGATCAGGGCCGCCACACTTAGGGTACCCGCAAAGCTGGCACGTTTCCCGTTTTTTGAAATTCAGGTGCTGGCATGCGCTGCACATCCAGTCTCCTCCGGCTGTCAAGCTCATTGTATCTAACCTGATGTTTCATTTAAATTAAGAAATGAATAACAGATCTCTTATGTTTCCCAATCATTATTATCACAATTGGTCGACCTACACTCTTCTTCATCTGTTATGAATAATGACCTGATGGGCCTAAAATGTAACGATCTTCTTATTGTTCCAATATATATATATATATATATATATATATATATCGCAAGTCTAACAAATTTTCTTAAAATGTTTTACCAGTCCGTCGGTGTGCTTATCAATCCTTCAACCCTAAGACTAAATTAACATGCTTGCTGACAATTAGACCTTGATCATCAGGTTCCTCGACTCTTACTTGATTCGAGCGGGTAAAACTTAAGTGCATTCCAATCTGATGGTAAACATCCTATATAGAAGTGCAGTTCTAAGGTCATAGTACTAAGCTCCCTCCCGCACAGCTAGGAACAAATCGATTTTAAGAACCCACACTACTTTGATTACGGAAGTCCAGCTTCTTTCTAAAACATTCGATCCTATGACATGCACCAAATATCGCCGGAATGCCTCACCACAGGGCCCAACCCGGAATATTGCAGTTATACATAAAACCTCATGTTTTTTGAGATGAGGTACAAGTGGTCGTTTACATATTAAATCTCTCAAGGTTTATAAATATAGAAAGGAGGCAAAAACTGAAGAAGCTAACCTTTTCCCGAGTTGAAGGCTTGGATCTTGAACAACACTGGCAGAAGCGTAGCACTGTTTATTTAGTAACTGTGCAAGATTGTCAATATAGCTGGTGATTTTTCTGCTTGGGTTGGGAGGCTTTATATACTTGTTCAGCCATGCCCCCGCCTGTGGGGAAATTTGATGGTATTTTTTCCTTATCATTATCTGCTTTTTCTTCAGATAGTATTCCAAAATGTTGACAAGAAATTTAGAGATAAGCCTGCTCGTACTTCTGTCTATTCAATTATACTCGTGGGCAGTCTCTGGGAGGGGCTCAAAAGGTGACAGCCAACAGGTCAGTACGTGGACACTTACATTTTTTCAAGTAAAATTTCTCTAGTTATACCCTCCCTTTAAAGGATTCCCGAAACTTTATTGTCACATAATTAGAACAATTTGAACTATTATTCCTTCTTCATATATTCATTTTACTAGAGGTTTTATGAGGGGTAGCTGTTATTTGAAAGGTGCATATAACGCCATGAGTAACTCACTGGCCTAACTGGATAAGAATCGTTCTTATTCACTCACATGGCTCAGAAACTTAAGTTGGTTACCCAAATGCCAATATACACAGAATTTTCATTATTCCCAATAAATGTTGAGCTTAAGTTTGAGGTGTGTCTGGATATAGTAAGATTCTAGTACTAATCATGCATATAATAGAGGATTTTCTAGTTGTTCTGGGCTACACAAGCATATAAATTGTGGGATTAGCGAGAGGTATGCTTGCACGTGAGTAAAATTCTTCCAAGGTTAAATTGCAAGACTTTCGTTGTTAGAAAACAAATTCAATTCTCCGGGAAACAACAAGGATCAAACAAGAAAATACAAGTCAAATTCAATTATTCCCATCATAAATACCCACTGGCAACCGTGGAATCCAAATTAACTTGGAAAGGTCTGGCAACAAGGCAAAAAATCACGGTTTCGTGCGTCTTGGATAAACTCTATGATACTTTAATTTGTTCTTTAAAAAAACAAAAATAGTAAAAGTTATATATTATCTGCGAGTTTTTAATTAATTGGCAATTAAGTTTATTGTTTACTGATAAATATAGGAACAATTTCATTTATATTCCAATAAATATAATTAATTTGTCTCTCAAGATATGCGCTTTATATATCTTTATATTTTTCAATTATATACATTTTTTTTTTAATTTTGTAATTCTCATTGCATTATTTACTAATTTATTGATGGTCTTGTTTATTATTTTCTTATCATAATTATCCTAAGTTTTCTTGGGTTGTTTCCATAAAAAAACATCTATAGTTCTTTATATTGTTTATTATTCTTTATATTGACTATAAACATGCGAAGTCTATATTTTTCTGATCACAATATACTTTCTCCTTCTAACATATTAAATTGATAAGAATATAAAAAGTATACATTAATAATGTTGATAAGCAATTGATGATTGTCAAAGAACCATCTCAACCTAAAAGTTTAAGCTGTTAATTAGTGAGGTCCCATGATATGATTTATATTATTCTCTAACACCCCCCCTCAAGTGAAAGCTTTTTGGGCTTGAAACTTGCACATGCCAACATTATCTTGTGCTTAATTTTTATCAAATAAATGGGGATGGTGAGATTCGAACTTGTGACCACTTGGTCATCAAGGCTCTGATATATACTATATCAAAGAATCATCTCAACCTAAAAGCTTAAGCTGTTAAGTAAGGTTCCATGATATGATTTATATTATTCTCTAACAATGATCATGTATTATACAAGATAAATAGTAGCTTGTATGCATATATCACATGCCCACAAGACAACTTGCAAAAGACCTTACCTACAGGTTTTATGTAGTTTTATTATGCTATTTGGCTTTTTTTTTTATTTTTTTTATTTTCATTATGATTCTCTCAACATATACTGATGATATATTGTTCTTAGTGTTTATTAATGAAAAAATTCAATCAATAAATATCATTACAATATATCGAAGAAATCCATAGATGTTTTCTTTTATAATGGCTAATTTTCTAGCAGTGACATGCATACATGACCTCATATATCCAACTTGCTAAAAAAAACCTTACTCGTGTAGGTTTTATGTAGTCCAGGCGCACATGGTTCAGTAAGAAAAGAAAGGATGGGCAAACATGTGAGATTTTGCGTCAGGAATCGGTTCCTTATAATGCACATCCATTGCCAAATTCTTTTGTTCCTCGTATTTGATTCCTTCTTTGCAATAATTCAAAAGCAACAGGGAAGATTCACGTCCATTATATGCCACCCTTTTGTCCATCCGCCCGTCCATTAACTTGAGTGTATATACATGTGCTCGTTCATTCGATTCTGTCCCTTTGACAGCCTGCCACGTCTTCTTACATGATCTCCTTGAGAGATAACCGACAAGTATTCTAGCAAAATCCTCTTTGTTTATGATCATGAGAAGAGAATGTTCCAAACAATATCTGATTGCGGCGGGCCGACGCTGGACTGAGTGGGCAGCTGAGTTGGATGGGTCAGATTCCTTCCCTTGGGACACCAACTGGAACATGTTCAATACTGACGTTGAGACTGAGATTTCATTGCTAAGCAAATACACTGCTACTTATGCCGTCTGAACGAAGAACGATTACAATGCTCGATCTGACGTTTAGCTTTCTCAATTTACAATGCTATGGCGAAAGTGTTGAACGCCAGACAGACAGAGACTCGCGCTGTTGCTTACTTGTAGGCCAGGGCTCTATACTTAGGGATCCTAATCACCATTTTCAACCAGACATCTTGAATATTCTGCTCATAATAAAATAAATGAGAAAACCTTATTCAACGCCGCGCTCTTTATTCTCTGTTTGTGAAGGCTTTTAGAAGGGGGCCCTTTTTTTGTTTTGAATATTCTCTTCAATATCACTACAATAATTAGCTTCAGCTAGGATTTTTTCAACCTTACAGATGAACTTGGAAGGATATGATCGTTGTTTTTAAAACAATCAACCACGATTAAGTGTTAACGGCTATATATATATTAGTTGAAACTAATGAAAGAATGAGAAGAAACCCTACCGCTTTATGTGTATGCTGCTATATATCAGTTACAATTAAGTACACAACTCATATGGTAAGTACTCCTGTAATATTATAGCTCAAGTAAGAGATACAATTCTATCTACATTGATATATAACCTATACTGGAATACATTAGCTGCACTGTGTGCAGGATACATTGAAACTGATGATGGACAAGCCTCTCCTAGTGTAGGTGTCAGAGTCGACTAGAGTCCAATGACCATTTAGACAATGGTTCAAGGCCCTCACTTAACAAAAAGTTTCAAAAATAATTAAGATATAATTATCGATTACACTTTATAAAATAAAGAAGGTTTCAAGTACAAAATAAAGATTATTCAGAACCCCACTTGCTAGACATCATAAAAAAATAATAAAAAATGTTTAAAATATTTTAGAAAAACTCTATTTATAATCTTGCTCAAGCCCCATTCACCTTAAGCCGACTCTAGTAGGAGTCGATGTTCCTGTTGGTTTAGGACTTAATTAGTTTCGTAACATCCATATGTAAGCTCATGTCGACAGGCATAACATGCAGCTTGTCTTTCAATTCTAGAACCGAAAGCAACTGAGGGCTTTGATAAATGTGCTCACTATCTAATTAGGTTGCTTAATACCTCTAAAAAATTATAGTCTTCCCCGGGCTCGGATGGTTGGAAGACATAAGGGATTGAGTTTGAATAATTAGAACAACCGCAAAAACAAGTCTTATAAAAGAGTAAGGAACTCACTAATGCCTAAGTCAGTTTAGGTAGGAGATAGAAGTCTTATAAGGCTATGTATGTCTATGTATTTATTTGCAGAGAATATTCAAGTTTGACCAATAGAAAGAATACACTTTTCTCTCTCTCTCTTAAAAGATAACTTATTTTGGAGTTCAAGGCGAATTATATAATTTTGAACCAAAATAATTGTGTCCATACAAGAGTAATATGATCAATGTATCTACCATCTATAATTTTAAACTACTTAAAGATAAAGATCTAGTGTGACAACTACCTATTGAAAAAGCAACCCTAGTTCTGGATTTTATAAGTTATGTACTGCTAATGATGATAACAAGATCAATCTCTAGGGAATATGTGATCACAGATTTTGCCCCATTTAACACATGCTCGCTCTCACACACACACACACACACACACACATATAGTATGCCATTGGTTTGGTTTATGGTGATTAGATTTAGGTTTAACTAGGAGGTAGTGCATTTGAGTATGACAGTTAGCTATAAGTGTGTCAGTCTCGTCCTAAAATTTTGATCTTCATGAAATCTCAATGAGTTTTCTATTTAAGGTTATTGTCTTGTTGGGCCTTATAAACACCCAGGTCTAATTTGATGGTAGGTGCTTTGGATTCATTATTTCAAGGCTTCTAGAGGCTCAATTCAATGATTATCATTCCAGAGAAGTATTAGACCATATGATATGCCTAGACTCGAATAAATACAAACTCTATTCGGGCATTTAATACTTATATGAGCCTCATATGGCTTTGGGATCATGTCTCCCGTAGGCCTAATTTCAAACATTGGGACATGGCCATGTTTAGAGGCCATACGGACCTATTAGTTGCCCTTCCAAGCCTTTATGGTATAGCTTGAACCAATATGTTCATTATGGTGTGGCATGTCATGCTTTATTTCATGTTTAGAGGTGGTGGATGTCTTTTTGTGTACACTTTATTTTCCTCTTCACTTATAACCTAGGTGATCCTCTTAAGTTTTTTTTTGCATATCACACTCAATCACACCATGTTGTCCTTTCAATTATCTTGTTGTTTCATTTTCCAAAGTTCATCATTATAATAAATAGTCTTTGAATTTGTGACCATATGAGAGGGTATATGGTGGAAGCCTAGAGGTTGATGTATGGGTGAGAGAGTGAAGGGCAAAGGTTGGTTCGTTTTGAAATTCTATTTGCTTATTATGGCTTATACGAAATCTCTCACTAGTAGTACACATTCCAAGAGTCAAATAGGTTAAATCATCTAGTTAGCTAAACAATATCGAAGTGGCCAACCATGTTGGTAGATCTATAAAGCTACGAGTTTTCTTTTGTTTATATCAAAAATAAACATCTATATATCACCAAAATAAGAAAAGTAATTATTCATATTTAAACAAGGAAAAAAATATTAAATCAATGATGAACAATGGAATCAACTAAGCTGGAAGAATCCTAATCTACCTAAGATAATAGTAAGTGTTGGCTAGTCAACTAGGAGTTACGATCACAGAAAAAGGATGAGTTGCTTAAGTTTGGATTCAAGTTAATGACCAGAAGTTTGAATCCAATTTGGAGTGAGAATTCTTAATAGGATAAAACTAATTAGAGTTATATATTAGTCTAAGATTCATATGGGAATTAATAAAGAAGAATTTTAGCTTATATTAGGATACAATATGCCTCTTTATCTAATATAAGACACTTGTATAGAATTACAATTACATGTGTTATTAGGATTCAAATGAATCATTCAATAGTTGAAAGATAAAGTCAACCCTATATATGCAATTTTATTCCTTTAATTTATTCAACTTATCTTTCTTCTAGTATTTACATCTTTATTCATAAATTTTGTTTACTTGCTTTCTTGCTTTATTTACTAGTTTTTAATTAAATGTTTTTTCATATCTATTCTTCTTTTAGTATGGTGCTTCTTAGGATATACATACTTTTTTGTTAGATTTAAAACCAATTGCACAACAATTATAACAAAGCAAGAGAGAATTGAACTCATTTTGGAAGAGGTAAAGTGGGATATTATGAAGTGGTTCTTGGAAACCAAGCATCAAATCATCTACGACTTTACATATGATGTTACTTGTTATGAAAAGATATTAGCAAAAGTAATAGAAAATAAGCTATTAAGGAGAACTTACCTAATTAAGAATTTGAATCACATTTAAAAACTCATTCAATGACTAACTTAGGCTCTAATGGGGAATTTAAAGTAAGACCATTTAAACTCCATGCATTAAGAATGCTTAAAAAGAGGCTAGAAAACCTAGTATCATGAAAGCAAACTCTACCAAAGTGATCTATGATAGCAAGGAATAATATTTTGATATAAAAAAACCAAAGAAATATTCAACCAGCTAATGAATAGGGGAAATCAAACTCCTTAGAAACCATAAAGTATTTTTCTACTTATTAAATCAATGGGAAAAGGTACTCCAAATGGCATGATTTATGGACATATGACAGTAACAATTACATTATCTTTAAGAATCAAATATAAAAGATATTAAAATCTAATTGCATTACCTTTAGAACAATAAGATGAATGTTGATAACAATCCATTTCTCAAAGCAAAATCAATAATAGCTACCTATAAGATAGAAAACTCTTTAATAAATGAGAATTATCAAAGGTAAACCTGATCAACTATGATAGAGATTGGAGTTTTTCATGGATACTAATTTCAAGAAAAATTATAAAGACAATGATAAAAAGCAGGACATACCATCTCGTGAGGTATACAAATGTTTAGCCTAATATACCATCCTTCCAAAAGGTGAAGACTTGGGGAAAAAAATTGAGCAAGTGATGTCTAAGAAATAGGACAAAACATTTAAGCCTAAAAGACCAACTAATAATGATTAGTATAAACACCAACCATAATAGAAACCATTAAAACCCAATGATTAAAAAGATGATGACCTTATCAACAACCATCATCTCCCAGATTCAGAAAGGAGATGGAAACAAAGATAGTTGTTCAAAGTTTAATTTAAGAGAATACAACACATAAATATATTAAAAAGGAAAGGTGAAGCAAAACCATATGCCTTACCAAGAAAATAAGGTTTAGATGTTGAACATACCAATAAAGTGGCCCAAGACATGATTAAAAAAAATCATGACATTTTATAACACATCAACGATATTAACAAATTTTTTATTATATTTAAAATTAACTTAAAATTAAACTTCTGATACAAAGTAGGTGATAAAACAAGTAATCTTAAAAAAAGCAGTGAGTTTTTACATGAGTGTTTGTTTTTGCATAATTATTTATTTTTTAAATTGTTTTCCACATGAGAAAATATTAAATCGATATTGATATATCAATATATTTTAAAATGCATGATGAATGCTAGTGCATCAACTTTCACTTTTATCGTAACAAAATACATGGACTTCTAAATTTTTCTCATTTTTCTACATCAAGGAACAACCATTGATTAAGAAATATTTGTGTCGAGGCCAATTTGACAAGCTAGGAACCTGTATCCGTATTTTACCTATATTTTTTCTTTCAACGAATTAAACTCGAGCACAAGACACAAAAAAAAAGGAAATCGTTACAAAAATCTGATGTGAACAAATAACATGTATATACAAGATTAACATGCCTTACCAATACATGTTAATCACGTATATACTATGTATATGAGTGTATTTAATATAGTTATACAAAGTGATGATTAATCTTTATATTATTATTTTGATATTTAGTTCTAATAGAATTATGTACGGGTTTGAAGATTAGCATAAGCAAGGCAATCTTAAGAGTGCCTTGACCTCTGTGTCAATCAGGTGCTGAAATTTAGATTGTAACATGATTAAAATTCACTAAATTTATTGAAAAGATATATTTTGAGATTTTTTCTATTTTTTGGATTATATATAAAAAAAAATGGGTGAAAATTATGTTATGACACTAAGATCCACTTTAGGATATATTATAGTATGATGGTATAATTAATTAAGGATGATGTGCTTCCCATCCATTTCTTCCATGAAAGTTTAAGCATTGCAACCTTTTTTTAGTATATGAACTTATATGGGAACAAGATTAAGAAATGGAAAGGTCTGGCTATTACATTCATGCACTAGTATAAATTCAACATGGAAGCAACACATAACTGATCAAACTTGTATACAATGGAAAAAAAAGACCAAATAATCAGTGAAAGCATATGTCTGATGTTGGAGAGAAATGGTTATCGTATCCAAATACCTCTCTTGAAAAATGAATTGGTCTCTTTCTTTATGAATACCTTCAAGAGTTTATTATATAAAGCATTTGTTGGGAAATGGATTTGCTAGTTTTGTTGTTATTGTACAACATTCGAGTTGATCATCCACTCATATTTATTTATTCATAATGATTTTAGGTCACTTTGATAGACATAGTCTATACAAGATCCATTTTACTTTATACATCTAAGTAATGTTCTGTGGCCATCCAACATCACAACATAAATATACAATTCAACTTATCTTCTCTTTCCCACACATTTCTTCACTTATATATAGCCCACATTTTGCTTCATGTTTGGCCACCGTATATAACCTTCATTACCTTATATTCAGGGTACCTAAATAGCCTTTAGTATATCACATTTAACTATTGAAATAACCTTTGTTTCATGAACTATTGAGCCATTAATTAGCCACCATTCACATCACATTCGGTGGTTTAACCAATTATTGTTCATACTATAATGGGTTGTCATAGCAACCCTCATTTACACTTAAAATAGGTTGCCAAATAGCCACCATTTTCACTTGAAGTGAGTCATCAAATTTGCCACTATGTTTACTTATAATGGGTTATTGAAAAACTTTTATTTTACCTTATAAGGAGATACCATTGCAGCCACTATTCCTTTCATGAATGGGTTGTCAAAAAAATCTCTCTTCTCATCGTTATAAGGTTTTTCTAATCGTTACCATTCAATCTACTCTTAGCTTGTTAAATCATCTACCTTCACAGTTTATTATTAAATACTCACTATTCCATCATCAATGGAATGTAAAACTAGTTGTCATTCACTTCATAAATGGTCAGCTAACAATCATTTCTTGTGTTATTAATAAACTGCTGCATCAAACATCATTTGTTACCTCAATTATAAAGTTTGTCAGTTTTAATCCAGTCCCTTTTTTTTTCTTCACTATTATAAGAATTGGTCACATCCTTTTTCCCCAAACATCCAAATTCCAACTAGATATCAGATCTTAGTCTCCTTTCATCATTTTCCATAAAAAATCAATTCCTTTCCCTTGGTTTCACAATATCTATTTTGCATTTACTTCCATGTTATCAACCCTTGATTCACCATCTTTACAACCTATTATGAACTTCTCATCCTTAATAGCCCTCCCTCGCTCTTCCGCTCCACTATACAATCTTGATATTAGTAGACTTAATATCATTAGTCACCACTCTCGTGGTTGACAAATCAAACAATCTCGATATTAATTTAGACTAATATCATTAGTTACCATCTCATGGTAGACTAATCACCCAAAACTAGTATCAATATTAACTAATATCATTAGCCTTCAACTCGTGGTAGACTAATAGATCATTCTTAATATTTATAGTAGTTAATATCATTAGTCTTTATCTTGTAGTTGATTAATCAATATTGATATTAACATTAGTTAACTTATCTCAATCCAAGTTCATTTTCTTCTGTTATAGGCTGAAAGTACACTTTTAATTTTCATGGAATTCCTTTCATATTTTTCTAATTCAAGGGTCATTATAACATGTTTTTTGTTCAAGTCCAACCATGATATAACACAACATCACATTCAAAATCCCTTCTCTTTCATTTCCTAACAAAGGTTGGATTTAACGTTCAATGTTTTGTTCTAAATCAATATCCTATATATATTCATACAATTTTGATGCATAATTCTACACAATAATTCAAGTAAATCTTCACATAATCCATGCTTCTCTTTATCATATTCATAAATTTTAGCCAAGTAAGCTTTTGCCTCTTTTAAAATTTTCTCCATTTTCCTATAGTGTTTTCATACATTAAAACATCATTCAAAACCATTTTTTTAACATGTTCTTCAACAAAATCATTTACTTTGATTCAAAAGGTCTCAAACAATCTCTTACCCATTAATGGTCGAACCTACCAACACAAACCCATAGACTTTTCCTTTAATTTCTACCATGGCTTTACTCTAAACAACATGTATTACATAGTTTAACAACTAATTCAACATAATCTTATCTCATCAAAGGTTCTCAAGCAAAACCCTAGCTTTCTTTTACATCAAACCATATTTATCAAAAATTCTCAACAAAAACAAAGTAATCACATGTAAAAACACTTACCTAAGCCTTCAGGAAGAACATAAAATGGTTTTCAAGACAATTCCTTCCAAAATCTTCACTTCTCTCTCTAAGATACATACTTTCTCTCACTAGTTTTCATCTTTTATCCTTGATTTTCACCCCTTAAAACCTCTCTTGATTTGATTTTTCTCTCCAAAAGACTACCTAAATTTCTTCATAAATAATGTAATCTCTCTCAATTTGGTGGAAGAAATCAAGATCAACGCTTCCTTTCTTCATTTCAGTTGATTGGTTATTTTAAAGGGTGCATGAGATGATATGTTTCACTTATTTATAGTTTCCCCCCTCCTTAATTGACCATAGGTAGTTTTCATGGAACTTACCTGGTTACTAATGCTTTTTTGCACAATCTTTTTACTGAATTCCTTCCTCATTGTCCCACTACTACTTAGGACCATTTTCTTATTTCAAAACATATTTATTTGATTTTTTTCATCATTTATTTCTTTTTCGAACTTATCATCATTTCATGGTAACGTTACTAATTCTTAACCAGGGTTTACACCAACACTTTTTCGAGCAATTCTTTCTTAACTTTGATTCCTCATTACCATTATAATTCATATTATAATTCATCGGAATCATCTTCTTATTCTAAAAATACATTTATTTTAAATCTTCATTATTCTTTTATTTGTCGAAACTTGTTATCGATTTTGTCGACATTACGAGTTTTAAACTAAAATTTATAATCCTCATTTATACTTCAACAATACCTTTAAATTTATAAATTCATTTATACTTCAACAATACCTCTATTACATAACATATTTATTACTATTATTATCCTTTATTCATTTCTCTTCATCCTAAATTTGCATTACTCATTGGGGTCTTACTACCTTTAGTCCTAAGTTTATGTGGAGGATTACAAATAGTCTGTCAATTCATGGCAATAAATAATCATTAGGCTTATGTCGGGCTCATTGAACCTACCCTAAATCCTAGGAAAGGTCCCTAGATAATGTCTCATTATGATTCATATATCCTATTGTAACCAAGTTTCACTAGTATTTTTTGTTGAATAAAGATTGTATGCCCCAGTCCTATCCAGGCAATGACTTCTATGGGTTTATCTACTTGGAAATGAGATGTAGACTTAAAGGTCCCTTATGTGCTATTTAAAAATCACCTATTTTCATTTTAATTTTAGTTAGTTGCCCCTCATCAGTGTTTATACATATTGGTACTATGAATTGTGTTTGTATTACCCCAACAAGTAGACAACTTATTCAAAGTTAAAATATTCAAATCTCATATAAATGAATCATCTTATTAGATTAATTGACACCTAAAAGTAACGACCTTTAAGGGTTCATTTATATTAGAAATTATTGATGGATAATTAATTAAAAATGTTTGACGCATTTTAAAAGAAGACTTTAATTTTTGAAATTCAAATTACAAGTTAAAGGAGTTACTCTCAATCAAAGCTCCTTAAACATTGTAGGTGAATAACATTAAATTTTTTTTATTAGAGATTAAGCAAATATGATTTAGTAAAGGAGGTATTTATAAAAATATTAGAATATTGGTCTTTTAAAGGCCTTTTAATATGGGTCATAACCCTTAACAAATTTTGGAACCAAGATACAAAACCTATCAAATATGAATATGCATGCATGGATTAGGAAACATTTTCATATGTTATTTAAATCGAATAAAAATCTAAATATGCTTCTCACATAAAGGAAATGATATTATAATGTTGGAGATGATTATGACATGAATAAGGACACGTAAATTAGAAAGATACAACTTGAGGGATTCGACTAAAATGCAAACAAAAATATCAATCCTATAGTAAAAATTATTCAATATAAACTCATTGACACACATCAAAATCAACCATAAAAAAATCATTCAAGATATGTTTAGGGTTTGAAATTGACCTTTAAAGAAAGGGAAGATGTACATCTATCATGTAGTACTCAAGTTCCACTAGTAATGTTTTATGAATAAAGTTGTATACCTCAGTTCTATCTAGACAATGACCTCTATGGATTCATCTACTTGAAAATGAGATCTAGTGACATGAAGGTCCCTTGTATGCTATTTAAAAATCATCTCTTTCCATTTTAATTTTAGTTGGTTTCCCCTCATTAGTGTTTATACACAACAATATTATGATTCGTGTATGTATTACCACAACAAATGGACAACTTATTCAAATCCAAGATATTCACATCATGCATAAATGAATCACCTTATCATCCCTAATCGACACCTAAGAATAACAACCTTTAAGGGTTTATTTACATTAGGAATCATTAAAGGATAACTAGTTGAAAAAGTTTGATGCAATTTAAAAGAAGACTTTTAATTTTCAAAAATCGAATTAAAAGTTGAAGTTGCTACTCCCAATCAACATTCAAAGTATGACTTATTAAAGTTCATTTTCCTTAAACATTATAGGTGAATAACATTGAATTTTTTTATTGAAGATTAAGCGAACATGATTTATTAAAGGAGATATTTATGAAAACACTAGAATATCAACCTTATAAAGGCCTTTTAATATAGGCCAAAACTTTTAACGGATTTTGTAACCAAGATATAAAATTCATCGGATATGAATATCAATGCATGAATGAGGAAACATTTTCATATTTTATTTGAATCAAAAGTTTAGAGTTCGACTCTTTACAAAAGTTTTAGATTTTCTTCTAAGCTTTCCAACTTATATAAGTTTTTTTTTTTTTTTACTTTTGTAACTTCAAATAGAGGCTAAAATCAAAACAAGGTTTAAGTTATAGTGAACTTTTAGATAAATTCTAAATTCTTTGTTTCAATTATGCTTTGAGCTTCAAAATGGTGACTCTTCATAAAGTTTTAGGACTATTTCTTATATTTCCATCAAGATAAATAATGTTGGGAAATCGGGGTGTGTATCTTTAGTTATGACCATAAAATCAAGTAATGTTCTGGTTTGGATAAAGTTTTCAAGGTTGTTTTATGAGGGTTGCAGTTGGATTTTTCTAAGCTATATGATGATGTTTAAAGGCTGGTTTCAAGGTTGGAAAATGGAGGGGGAGTTAGAAAAATAGAGGAAGTGGTGTTAGAAAATGAGAAAAAGGGAGATGGGTTGTCACCTTGGTAAGAGTGGAGAGCTGGTTGTTTTCACTTCTTTTTTTTTTTATGGCTAAAATTTTTCTCTTTAATTTAAGCACTTCTTCTTCTTCTTCTTTTTTTTAAAAAAAAAACATTATTTCTCTCTTCATCTCTTTATGGCTAGGGTTTTTAGTGGAAGATGTGGTTAGAGATTTTATATAGGAGAGATAAGGTTAGGTTTTTTGTGTGGTGGCTTTCCCCTCCTTTCTCTACAATTCACTCATTTATTGATAACCCATAAATTTTATCATCTTCTCTTTAGTTACTTGAACCCCAAGTAAATCAATTTTGTTGGGGTCTCTTATTTCTCTTGCTTTACACTTTATCCCACTTGATTTTTTTTTTCATTTTATTTTTTTAATACTTGGTCCTCAAGCAACTTATTTTATCTTGATCCTTCATTTTTCTTGATTTGCACTTTACCTCTTTGTCCATGTTGCTTCCTATTTTGATTTTTGATTTTCTCATTTTTTTTCTTCAAAAAACAATATTAACATCAATTTGATAAGAAAAGTAACTAAGAAATACAAAATGAACATGAATGTGTCAGAAACATATTTATTTGAATTTAAAAAAAAACATTAACAAAAGAAAAATAATTGAAAATAATAGAAAGGCATGGGAATAACTAAATGCATTAAGAACATTTTTTTAATGTTTTTTTTTTTATTTTTCTTGGATTTCTTGCAGATGTTTTTGAAAAAGTGGGTGAAAAATCAAGTTATGACAATACCAATGCCAATATTGAAGGTGTGAATGGACTGACTATTGAAGACATAGCTTATGACGAGAATATGGTGACATATTGGCCTTTGAATCCCTTAAGTAAGCAAAGTAAGTTGTGATCAGCTAAGATGATAAAATAGACACCTAATGTATGTCATCAAATCGTAAATGTTTGGTGGGAAAAGTTGACATAAAGATGGAATGAGTGTTATGTGATCAAACCATTTTTGTTATTAAGCTTTGTGAGCAAGGTCATTAAAACCTTGTGTTTCTAGGATTTATTTTTCATATGTTTTGGAACTACTTTACGTTTTACAATGATATGGTTTTTTTTTTTAATTGTTATTCTGAAATCAAGAGATTTTTATGAAATTCATTGGTCAAATTTTAAGACATGTAATGCAAATGCAAGTCTTACTCATCTCTCTTTTTTAATCCTAAAATGTAATTTATTCCTCATAAGTCTCAAAAGGGTGAATTATTGCTTTGAACCTTCTTTTTTTTCTTGTAATACCTTTTATAAATTTTGAAGAGAAAATTCTTGCTTAAAACATACCCAAGATAAAAAAAAAAAAATTCAAATGATTTGATAGGTTTGTCTTGGTATCATGTTCATACTATCGAATTGAATTATCAATTCAAAACTTTCACTTTGGCCTTTAGCATGGCTGGAAAAGTGACTCAGCCTAATTTTACTCGTGTAAAAGCTGACAAACTTTCATGTTATATATAGATGAAAAAGCTCATCAGCCTATTTTAAGGAAATGAGGTTAAAAAATTATTTTTTTTTAGCAAATAAATAGTATATGTTCAAGTTATGATCCACCACTTCATTTCTAAGGTTAACCTCATGGTTTTCCTAATTAACAATGATTTCAAATAAGACTAATATTTATCAATATGAGCATATTTAGGTTTGAGATGAAGAAATGACATCTTTGTTATGTCTTTCTCATAAAAAAAATATATTCGTTACAGTCCCATTTTAAGCCTTAAATATGTTTTGAATAATAACTCAGACTAGGATCGCCCTTTACATCGTAGGCATGTTTTGGAAATTCTCCAAATAGAAGAAAAATGAAAAAAGGATAAATACGATACATAAAAGAGCTAACAAAAAAAAAAGCTCTTTATATAGTGTCTGTAATGATGGCATAAAGTCCAAAATTAAAGACCAAATGTCAACATCAAATAATGAGATATAATTTGAAGAATTAAGATAAGATCAATCATTAAAATATCAAAATCAAAGCAACATGCCTGAAAGGTTTTCATGGATGAATAAGTGATCTTATATATATATATATATATATATATATATATATATATATATATATATATATATATATATATATATCACTATTTTATAGACCTAAACCTTAGTCTACATAACATGCTTTTAAAAGCTATTTCTTATAGGTGTTAACTTTTAAAAAGAGAAAAAAAAAAGATATATTTTTTTAAAAAAGAACCATACTAGATTGTTTACTGCATATCATTTTTTAAGATACTAAGTCACACATTTTCACCAATGAATAAGCATCAATATAATGTGAAGTAAGACATCTTTCTTTTTTGAAAGTTAAAACTCTCTTTTAGGATCTAACATTTTTTTTTCTAAAATATCCCTCAATTTGTTAAAGAACCCATTTTAGCCATTTATAGCCAAACTTTGAGGATAACAATTGTCTTCTCAATGACACTTAACACCTATTTTGTCATATGCCAACAAATATCTAAAATCACATCTTAGAAATTGAATGTTATCTCTCTAGCTTTTGATTGAGAAATTATTTTTTCCACTCGGTAAAAACACTTTCAAGTTTATATCTCAATGATCTATTTTCATTGATTAGACCTATACAAATACAATCATTAAGATTTGGTCTCATAACAAAAAAAAAAAAATACAAACTTCATCAAATAAGATGTTTTACAATAAAATTTTCTCGTTTAACGAAGTTTGTAAAGTTTTTAATAAAAATAATAACGACGATGATGATGATGCATACGTGTATCTTGATGACTACTATAAAAGATGAACATAGTTAGATCAGCTGAGGACAATTCTATTTGTTTGGATACGTGATGACAATGACAATAACTATTGATTTGGAGAACTCCATCATAAATTATGAGTGGTAGAGAAAACAATTTCTTCATGATGAAAAAGTGAGCAAAGATGAGCAAATATCTTTATGTTGCACCAGGGTTCAATCCTAGGGGGAAATAAAGCTTTAGATACAAAATCACTATCTGATGCAACTTCAAGTATAAAGGTCTCGGAACTGGATCGCTTGCTTATAAATTCAATTCAATCAAATAAATAAGTCTTAAATAATGGTCAATTATGTGATATGAAACAAACATTTAAGATGACGCGAAGAAGTTCACACAATTCATTGAGGACATTTATTTTATGTTGAGGCTGGTCACCTAACAGTTTTAACTTATTTAAATTTCATAAGAAGGTTGGTCGCTTCACAATTATTAGGTGAAAAAAACAATTAAAAACATGAATAACTATTCTGAAAAAAGGTGAATAAAACAACTTAAAAAATAAAAGAGTGGGTATTAATTAAAATTTAAATTAAAAAATTAATACGAAGTCAGAAGAATAAAAAAAATCAAAGAGTGCATTAATTAAATTTAAAATATAAAATATATCAAAACTTAGGAAAAAAATATGTCAAGCCTATGTGCCTAAGCCTGCATACCTCGCTGATGTTATTTTTTATTTGTTTTTTGATGAAATGGACAACACATTATTTGATCTAGTTTTTCTTTTTCTTTTTTCTTCTCTATGGATGTTAGGTTGACTGTTGTGGTAAATGACATATTGTCCTCTACAATAGTTTTGGTCACCTTTGATGACCAAAAATTCATGGTCTAAGTTTTTTGGACCTTAAAAACTCATTTTCAACTATTTTTTTCACCTTAAAACAACTATAAAACACCATAGAAATTTTAACAAATTCATTTTCAACCCCAAAAAAGGCTTTAATTACTCTAAAATGAAAATTAAAGGAATTAAAAAACTTTAACGATCCTCATCTATTTTTTTGGTATGGCTAAAAGGCAACAACACCTCCATTAAACACCTTTTTTTTTAAAAAAAAAAAACCTATTAATACTAAGATCAACTTTTTTGTGGCCAAAATGTCTACATTTAATTACCTTCTCTCCTTAATATTTTCTTACAACTCTCTCTCTCATCTCTCAACATCTAGAGCTTGAATCATAAAAAATAAAGTTTTGGATTAAAATGTGAATTGCTAAAGTAATTATGACCAAATAATATATAAACTTTACTATAGGGAGAAAATTTAAGTTTCGCATGTCATTATTCAAATGGGTCTTTTTTTTCAACTTGGTCTTTTATCTTTCAATTTTGATTTTTAATTACAATGGAATATATAAATTGTGTATATGAGAAAATAAAAACAAAAACATATCTCAACATATAAACCATACTAATATAATTTAGAATAATAAAATTGGTATTATAAAAATTTAATGACTAAAATGAAAAAAAATAATTATAAGAAAATAGAAATTAAAAAATATATAAATCATGCTAATATAATTTAGAATGATAGAATTGCATCAAAAAAAGTTTGACCAATTAAAATGAAAAAAAAAGTTCACATTAACAACAAAACCCATTGTGTTTAGTATATTTAGTAATAAAGTAATAATATTAATAGCAATAGAAATATGATTTATTGGAAAGGAAATATCAATATTTTTAATGGCCAATATATTTCAAATTTTATTTCATTTATTATTAGGATATTTTGAGAGAATTGATGTATTTTGCAACCTATTATATAAATATTTCTATAGATTTATAAAATAGTTTTATTTTTTGTTATTAATTGAGGAAAATAATTATTAAACATTTAAACATTCCTCCTGCCATGCCAACCTAATATCTGCACCCACACGAAGGCGGACGCGCTATCAATTCTGGCAAACACTACACAAACTTGCCCTTGCCCTTTTTCTTCTGTTACAACTAATTTTTTTTTTCCGGCCTTATCTCAGTCATTGCTCTCTCTTGTTTGAAGAGATTCTTGAGAATTCGAATCTATTTTCATATTCTATCTATATATATATATATGTACTTTGCATTTAGATTTTATGTTTTAAGCTTTCATAAATAACATGGGTCTAATCGATTTCCCCTTTTATATTCATGGCCTGTTTTCTATCCTTCTTTCTTTTTCATTTCTATAAAGAAAACAATTTCATACAGTATTTCTTTTAATTATCATAACAAATAACCCACATGTCTTTATTCTCTTAGATTACGAACTGGATTTGATAGATAGATAGATAGATAGATAGATAGATTCGGTGGGATTAGGAGTAGGTGACAAAGTAAAAATTCCTTACTTGGGTATGGGTATTGGGTGACCCACCCGGCACATTCCTTCTTTCTGGGTTTTTAGGATTATTATCATATTTGATTTATCTTTTGAAATGTCTGGTGGGACACCAGTTGGCGGCGGTGGATACATCAGGCAGAGACATAGCCAAGGGTATGCCTCAAGTGGTGATGATCTTGAGGATGATGCTTGTTCAAGAGCACAGCCTTTTTCGCCCCCGAATCAGCGAGTTAGGCCTTGGCTTGAGATTGTCGAAAATGTAATTTGGATTGCTTCTGCAATTTTCATCATCTACTTCGGCGACAGACGCTCCAATTTGATTTATCTTTTGTGGCATGACGAACGGATTAGAAGGTAATCAAATTCATTTTCTGTAATCTTCTTCTTCTACTACTATTATCCTTCATTTGTTTGTCTAATATGTTTTGCACTTCTTAGATGCTTATTCAATGTCATCTGCTTAAATCCCGATTCTTGAGGGGGAAAACTATCAATATTGGAAGCGTTCTTGGTCATCTGTATTGCATTTCTTAATATTTCTAAAGAGGCTTCCACATGGTTTAAGCTAGGCAGCATTTAGATGTTTATTCAATCTCTTTCTCTTTCAACGTGTTGTCTTGGTCTATTCCAAGATGAAAATGTTGAAAAACTTGATTCAGATTTCTCAAGTGTATGAGGATATTCATGCATTGGAAAAGGTTGAAGCATGGCAGGATATCCTCGCAGATATAAAAACGAGCCTTGTAAAGTAGTGCTTCTGGGGGTGTGTTTGGGGTTTATTTTCTCACATAATGGGGAGACATTCATACGAAGTTAGATATTTCAGATGTGTATGTTAGGTATCAGAATCATCTTATACTTGAACTTGGAGATAAGGCTCTAATGTGATAAATCATTGCATGTCCTTTTCTTTTTCTTTTTCTTTTTTTGAGAATTTGCACTAGAAACTTGTGCAACTAGGCTTGCTAGAGTGCTTCACTCTTTTGGTTATTTTTTCTAGTCCGTTGAGTCCAGAATTAAGAAGGGAAGAAAATGATATTGTAAGACATGTATGGCAGTAATGGCTTCATTTGAATTTAATTGTATCCTCATTCAATGGGGTGTAGTACCACTTGTATTAAAAGAATAGTCAATAGCAGATGTTTAAAACCTATAGCAAGATCACAAAACTAAGAGAACAAAATTAGAGAATGAACTCTCTTCAAGTAAATCTCAGCTCTATTCTGATATCAACATTCAGTGTCTTTGAATGTCCAGGCATAGTAGCCAAACCAAATAAAACGTGAAAACCTATTAATTAGTCTTAATTTTTACGGGAAACTAAAATAAACTAAATTCTTATATGACTACTAATTAATAAGTACTTCTATTCTTAAATAATCATTTAAAGTTAAGGTTCCTAAATAATCAAATCTTAATTTTCACTGCTATCCTTCTCCATGTCCCATTCGTTCATCGTTTGATGGAAAATCTCAATCTCTAGTTTTGAAGTGTCATAGCAGTAAGAACTCCATAATCTCGCATGCACTTCATTTCCCGAAGTAAAACTCTTGCACTTGATTCCTTTCTTTCGTGTTTAATGGTCACAATAATTTTAGCAATAAGATAGTCTTTTCAGCTACAATATTGAATTTAAGAGGAATAATGAACTAAATGTGATCGGCCTTTTTTCTTTGAAAACTTCAATGATAGAATCTTCAATTTATTTATTTTTTCTTTTGCACAAGATCCTTTGCTTGAAATTCTTCATCCTTGCAATTATGCCCATCTCGTATCTTCACAATTTCTATTTCCTTTAACAAGTTTTCTTTGATGCCGTCTTCATTGCATTCATCATCTTGTTCTACAATGTCCACTAGTATCCCTAAACTCAATCAGGTTGTGGAAGTGAAGTGATTTAGGGATAGGATTATCTTCATGAAGCTAGTAATAGGGAAGGAGAGGATCCATGTCATCAATGCCTATGCGCACAACTAGGACTGGATGCATATGCTTTGCTTTAAGGGATCTGTAATGAAGAAAAGATTTTCCTTGGGGAAGACTTGAATGGACATGTGAGTAGCAACAATTACTGATTTAAAAGGGGTGTGTGAAGGATATGGGTATGGTAGTAGAAATGGGGATGGTTAGGTTATACTAGAGCTTGCTTTGTCCTATGATTTGGTATTATCTAACATCTATTTGAAAAGAGGGAACCACATTTCACTACTTTTAAAAAGGGGGTAATTGTACCCAAACAGACTTCTTCCTCACAATAAAGGGGCACAAAACTATATGTAAGAATTCCAAATTCATCCCTGTGGAAGCCATAGCCTCTCAACTTAGGCTGGCACTTTTAGATGTGATGAGAAAGGATGGAGTGGGAAAGGATTAGAGAAACATGCTTCCAAGGGTTTGGTGGTGATGCATGAAGGGTGCAAACCAAGTAGATTTTAAGAAAAACTATTGGGAGTGGAGGTTTGGAACCTAGATGCTAACACAGATACTGTATGGGAACCTAGATGCTGACACAGATACTGTATGGGGAGAGATGACTAGGTTCTTCAAGAAAAGTGGCAGTAGAGATCCTGGGTGAATCCAATGGTCAAAAGGCCATGCCCAATCGAACCACCATGATTTTACACGTTGATACCAAACTAGTGGAGAACCACCAATAAGATCATGAAACTAGAGAACCAATTCTCATCTCAATTTTGTTCTAATAGCAATATTAAATGTTTATTAAATCTCTAGGTAATATTCTTTATTTACATGCACCAAATACAATAGGATCTCCATATTTTTTAAAATCTAGAATAATCATCCAACATAAACTCCCTCAATAATAAAGGGTAAATCACCTCAATCACCCTTTAGTTTGATGGCAACAACATTTAGCATCTCCATATTTCGTAAACCACTGTGTATCCATATTGGAATGACAGGACACTTAACACCCTATGCTTTCACATTTACACATTGCAATTGATGTCAATCTCTGTCCAAAAAACACATATTACAAAAATGCCACTAATCACATGCTTAAGAGTATTCTCTCTTACATTTAAACATTAGACAAAATGACAAGTGGCCTCTCCATTCCTAATTAATTTTGCATCAAAGACTTGCCACCTGAGTGAGAAGTACTCAACAAGAATGGTTTGATAGCCTCTACAGTACACAGAACCAACATATCACCTCACCATCCCCTCTGCTCCTTCCTCCACTGCAATACACCAGCCACCTCTACTGTATCTTCCACCATCACAAAACAGCAGCTACACAGCATTTAAGCAAGAAAATAGTCCTAAATACAAGATCAAAACCCAAAAGCTTAAGAAATGGAGAGATCTGATCTGATCTCTAGTAAAGAAGATAGGCCAAATCTGTTGAGGAGAATGAAAAGAGAGGACAAAAGAAAGAGAGAGTGAGGGGTTAGGGAAAGCTGGAAATGATGAGAAATCAAAGAAAAAGACAACTTTTTGCAGATTGGAAAGAAATCAGTTTGGAAGTTATCTTTATATGGGGTTACTTTGGTCATTTTGCTTTAAACTTATCAGAATCAGTTACCCTTCTAATGAGGCTGTGAATTGTAATTATAAAACATAGGATGCAAATCAAACTACAGGATGATTGGGGTGATTTATCTGATGATTAAATATAATTCCCGTTGTTGGCTTTCATCATTTCCCATCAAGATGTTGTGTGTTGAACTTTCATACATAGCATAACAAATTAATACCTGAATGATAAGATCAGTAATCTTGTATGAAATGGAGTGACCATATGCTGAAAATTCCTAAATTCAGTCATGGAAAGAATTTATTTATTGACAATGCTTGTGGTAAGAGAATGTTATTGGATAGAGTCAAATAAAGGGAAATATGTTTTTAGTTGACTCTCATGGGTTTAGACTATGGCTGTTTTGTGGATGTCAACCAGGTTCAGTTTCGCCAATAAACAATAGAATGAATCTGCTTAATATGGAGAAGCTTCACTAGCTTTATGTACTGCTACAGAGAATTCAATTGGCATGAAATAATAATTTGTTGAGGATCAGTTCTTGTGTGTGGAATGTGAACTGAACTTCTTGGAGTAAACCTGGAAACAGCCTTCAGATTATTAGGTTTTCAAATGAGTTTTCTTATAACTTTGTTGTATGTACCACTATGGGTTAATGTCACAGAAGCCACTAGTTTTAAACTTTTTTTTTTTATATCTGCTTTGTGAATTTGTTCTAAGGGGGGTTATGGCACAATTCACTTAGTGACAGTGGCGGTCCTATTTCCTTTTGAATATGAATGAATTTTAACTATATTCACCGCCTACCTGCACCCAAGGTTTTTGCCTATTCTTCAGGGAAAAATGGTGCAGCAAACACTAAGAACAAACCAGCAGCAATAAAAATATATTTTAGATGAAAGCTTGACACCGAAATTTCTCAAGAAAAAATAGTGAAAGCAAACAATAGTTTAGAACTTCAATGGCTCTCAAACTCTCCACTAACTGATTACTCTCCTTCATAGGCTCTTTTATACCGAAATAAAGGAAATAGGAAAATAGTTATTTTTGATATTGAGTACTAAATAAATCTAAACATAGAATTCTAAGAAAATAAATTTAATAAATAAAATACATATTCTTCTTATTATGATTTTCTGCTTGCATGTGTGTAGAACACTCAATTCCTATGGATATATGTATTGCTGCCTCTGTATGGAACTTATTTGCCTACCAGCTGATCTTTCTTAAGAACCAGCCTTAACTTTGTCTGCGCTTGGTATTTTTAGAGGCCAGTTTAATTGCATTCTCACAGTAACTTACAAATATGTGATGGAATCTGATCATTTTAGTAACCAAAGACTAATTCAACATGTGGATAATGCATGTGACTAAAAAGATCTCTGTATTTGCAGCTAAGTGACTGCGTATTTTTCAAATTCAACATATGGATAATGCGTGTGACTAAAAAGATCTCTGTTTTGCAGTGAAGTGACTGCAACTTTTTTTTTTTTCCCTTGTATATTATATTGCAAAATATTAGCTACCCATATTATTCAATTTCTCTGGTGTCTAATCTTTGAAGAAATTCCCATGCAGATTGCCTTTATACCTTGGGATGGTGGGTGTTGGTTTGAACATTCTTATCTTCTTATATACAATTATGTTTGCCTGGAGTGTCAGGAGGTTCGATGAAAAATGGGAGCTCTCAAGTATATCCACTCTGCCATTAGTTACCCTGTTGGGGCTTGTCTCCTTTTGCTTGTAAGAGTAACTATTGTGCATTTCAGTTTTTCAATTAACTGAGTTCTATCACTTACGTTTAGACCACTTATTCTGTTTCTGAACTCACTTAGGTTTTCCTTTTCTTTGTGGCCAATTTGGAGTTTTTTGACCCTTCCTCTTCTGGTACATCTTAGATTGTTCATTTTTTTCTCTTCCTGCTTATGGATGTACACAATAATTTACATGTGGAGACTGCCTGATCACTCTTGTGTTATTGCAGTTCACACTGTTTATGGCTTGTATGGTTATCTTTCCCAACATTATGATTGGAACATTCAGGACACAAAATGATGCATTCCGCATAGATTAAGTTTTCAGAGTTTCAAGAAAGGAGATATTGATTTGGATGAAGATTCTCTTACTCACACATTGTGGTTGCATTGGCTATGGACTGAGGCCCCGATGCGATGAATCTCCCGCACAGTTTTGCCTCAATGGTGCGCGCTGCCAGAATCGATTGTCTTTTAATCAGCCAGTTTCATATTCAATGTGATCCTTACCTTATGATAACTAGAACTGATTGTCTTTTAACCATCAATCATGAGTTCAGAGATGTGGATCCATTTGGTAATGTGCCATAGATGTGCTAATCTGCAGTCATATGATGTTAGCCTTCAGTACCTCCATCTTCGGAATGGGAGAGGGCATGGTTCTGTTATTGTAGTCAAAGTGATAATTTGAATTCCCATACTCTCAGTTCTTGTTTCACCTTCCTTCAGTACCTCCATCAACTTTTTCAAGGTTTTCATACATGTTTTTCATCTGAATTGCACGCCTCTTCTTCTACAAGAAAAGATGTTATTTTTGTAGGAAATTCAGCATTTTTTGTGAAGTGATTCTAACAAAAGATATTGTTTGAGAAGAAGATTCAAAGAATATTTTTGTTGTAAAATTGACAAGGTTTGTTCTAACTTGTTTAATCTTGTCATGGGCTTTTGGATGTATTTGCACGGGCAGTATTATGGTATTTCTATATTGCAAAACTAAAGAGATCGGCATAACACTCATGTTTTATTTCCTTAATTTCTCAAAACTTTATTTTGTTTTAAAAAAAAACCATTTTTCATATATAAAAAAACTGATGAGGAGACAGGGAAGTGAGAACCGATATAGATTGTGCACAAAAAAATCCTGCATTAGTTACGGAAGATCTAAGCACAAGACCCAATCAAAAAAATATCTCAAGAACTATTCATTATAATATGCTTAAAAGACAGGAGAATCTTGTATTCTTCTTTTGTTCATGCAGATATTATTCGAAGTATTTCTAGGGCTGAATATTTGC
>Ga0325404_1000422_pt1 | contig 41600 bp, 22 predicted proteins | sample PopdelMetagenome_18_FD_205664 | JGI IMG/M metagenome (GOLD analysis project Ga0325404, IMG submission 205664) | Populus deltoides microbial communities from Bellville, Georgia, United States - Xylem-Control-R1 | ecosystem: Host-associated > Plants > Phyllosphere > Stem > Wood/Secondary xylem...
ATAATTCCAAGGCTTATTTGGGTTTACTAATTTTAAGTGTTTACTCCTAGTTTTGATGAAGGAAAAATCTGAAATTCTCCTCCCCTCCTTATTCTTATTATCAGCCGGCCATGGATGAGAGAAGGGACGGGTATTTATAGTCCCATCTCTTGTTAATTCCATTTTGGCCCCATCTTTCACCCCTTTTTTTTTACTTTATTTTATATTATAACAACATTTTGAATTATTATAAACCCCCCCTCTTTGTATATTTTATTCTCGGGTTTCACACTCTAAAATAATTTTGTTTTATTATTTTCACTGTGTATATAAATAGTTGATAGTTTTAGATAAATAAAATAAAAGCTGAGTTGAATTTGAAATGATTGACATAAGTGACATGTTTTAAAACATAGTTGATGGTTTTAGATAAATAATGATATTTTTAATGTGACATTTAATTGATTTATCAATTGGTTTTAAGTATAACTATGATAGATAAATATTTATTTATTTAAGAAATAAAGAAATATAGGTGGTATTGTTTATATTAAAAATAAACATCCATATAAATATTATATGAGAACAATGATTGCTTAGGACAAATAAGAAAACAAAGCTAAAATCAACCGAGTACATAAGAATTGACCATGCTAAAAAAGTCTTAATCAACCAGAAGATTTGAGTAAATAGTCGATCAGATGACCATGAGTTATGATCGATCAATGGAAATTGATCAACCATAAGATTTTTAAAGCACATGAAGAATAAGAAAGCTTAATTATTCTATTCATAGTAGGAGTCTTTAATAAAAAATAATTAATCAGAAGTCATAAGATTAGCTTAGAATTCATTTGATATCAATAGACAGGGAGTTTAATTTGTAATATGATTCAATTAAGTCTCCTTACCTTAAACCAATAATTGTATAAGATTAGGATTTTCATGTTTTGATAGGATTCAAACTATGTACCAATATATAATGGGTTACATAGTCACTATGAATGATGATTAGCCTTATATATGTAATTTTAGTTTTTTTTTAGCAGTTTCAATACTATTGATTTTATTTCTTTATTTATAAATTTTTTTATTTTATTCTTAAGCACTTTAATTCTTGTAATCTCTCTCTCTCTCTCTCTCTCTCTATCATGCTTGATGTTCCACAGTTGTTACGTGCCTGCTCTCGAGATTAAATTCTTATTATGTGGTTTCACCTTCTTAGAATGTGAAATGATTAACTAGTAGCATATTGATTAGAAGATTATTTGAATGATCAATAGATTATCACACCAGATATGATTTAATATTTGTTTTATAAGATAATAATTATGCCTCGAAGAAAAACACAAGTAAACACAAGTAATGGAGAGAGGCCACCTTCTTGACCATGAAGAGCTTAATAATCTACCATCTCCTTATATTCTAATGGATTAAATAGTATTAGACATTTCTAAAGATAGGTCTTCATCGTCTAAGTCATAAATACCCTATAGAACTGTGTTTATATACACTCTTAGTGTTTCTATGTAGTACCTCACATTTAAATCGATCCATATAGGTTCACCACCACCAATCATGATGATATAGGCCTAATATAAGTAATGAGAATGGATAATATGGGTTGCCCTATTAACTTCATAGTAAGTGATACCAAGATATTATGAATATAGAGTAGAAACAGTCCACTTACATAAATGATAATTTTTCTCACCACTTTAAGGTACAAAACCAAAGAGATATATATTGAAATAACCCACCACTTTAAAGATACATATCCACTCACCACTTTAGAGATACAAAGTCAAGGAATAAAACTTCATTATTAACAAAGAGATACAATACCGTATAAGGTACGAAATGGCCAAGTCAAAGACTTTTTTATTCAGATTTTGTTAAAGATCCTCATACATGATTTAAATGATTATTATATACTTTGAACAACCTTCCAAGTCTAGGGATAGATTAAAATGATAGAATTGAGACCAAAATAAATGATTTTTATAGAAAATTAGACAAATAATAAGTAACACATGTTTTTGACTTATTAGAAACATAAATAGACACATAGAAAGCCTAAAAACTAAAAAGTCATACCTTAATTCACAAAACTCTAATTCATGCATGGTGAGCTAATTTAAAACCACTAAACTCTTGCGGATTGTCAATTTGGATATGGTTAGTATATTGATGTGACACGGTATTAGCCAATGATTTTCACACCCTGTAGGCCTCATATTGACCTTTAGTGGTTGATTATTGAATAGTTAAAGACCCTTTGTGACCAATTAGTTAGTAAACCTACTCATACATATAATAATTATAACCTACCTTTAGGATACTTCTCGTATAATGTCATTAGGCAAACTTGACATGAACTTAGTCTTAAATTTTATGAACTTGGGTGACAAGATGGTTGCTATATATGAATACACCCTATCTTAGTTTCAGCAAGAGTCCAAGCCATTGCTGCAAGCAAAGAGGATTGCAAAAGACCCAACACCAATAAGTTGCCAACTATAAATAACATAAATTACATCATTAACAAGATGGATAAACTAATCCAACATCGGAATGATTTGAGTACACTGGATAAGATAAAGTTCCTAAAGAAGTAAGGATGGATAATACATGTCTTAAAAACACTTGTACAAAAACCAAAAAGTAAAGCTTTGGTTTATTTTAGGATCCTTTTTTATATATGTATTTCTTTTGTAGACATTGATATGATGCCTACAATAAAGGAATGCTAGAGGTTGGTGTAGTTCTCAAAACCAGAGCACTTATTATATTTCTATCAAAGACTAGATGAAGCCTTAAGAGAATTGGATAAATTATTAAAGGTAGAGCAAACATGGAGATTTTTTTAAAAAAATAATGTTGTATGAATACAACTAAATGAGCTTAAAAAGTTACTTAAATAGAAACCTAAAAATCTAAACAATAAATTGAACATGGTCTAAATACTAGCCTTGGGCATCTTCAAATATAAGTTACATTGATGTTTGTTCAAAATCATGTTTCTATTCGTTAACCTATCTAAGGTTCAAGAAAAGTTCTCTTTGGTAAGGAGATTTTTGTCTCATCAGATTAATACCTAGTTATTCTAAAGCCTATAAAAGTATGTCTAAGGTTTAAGAAAAGTCTTCATTAGTAAAAAGATTCTTATTTTATCAGGTTAAAACCTCACTATTCTAAAGTTCAAGAAATTAAAAAAAAAAGTGATTTATTTGAAATTTTGGCCAAATCCTAATGAATAACCGCAGACTTGCTATGATACCCATTAATTAATGTTTTTTGTATTTTTCAAAGTATGATGAAAATGCAATTTTTATTTTTTGGTATAAAATAATAAAAATTTTAGAATCTGGTCGCATGCACACCAAATAAAACATATTTTTTTGTATTGTTGAAATGAGGAAAAATTTTAAGAGATTTTTGGAATTTTTGAAAATTTTGGTGAAAAGCGAGTATTCTTAATACCGGGTTAGTATCTTACAATATAAGTTTACAACTTCAATATTAAGTGAAATCCCTGAAAGGAAACATATTTTTATATTTATAAAATAAAAAATTTATTTGTTTTTGAAAAAAAAACTGAGATTTTTGGAGAAAAATCAGGAATTTTAATGCCAAGTCTGTATCTAATAGTATAATTTTACGGTCTAATATTGGGTAAAATTGCTAGAAAAACATGTGAAGGGCCCATAAATAATTTCAAAATGGTCCCTGGATTTTTTAGATTTTTTTTGAGATTTTGGGTATTTTTGACAAGACACACAAATATAGACAAATTAAAACTAAAAAAAAAAAACTTATGGTGTGTTTACCAAACGCGTCCTTAGCCTAAAATCATAGGCATAAAAAATTCATTAAGATTGTGTTTGACAAACACTCCCTAAGCAGTCAAATAAGGCCATATTTTCTTAAGGTAAAACAATGCGGGCCATATACGCCTTTAAGTTTGGGTTTGGACTGGGCCTATTGGGCATAAAGCCCAAGTCCATATATGGGGTTGGACTCAAGCCCAACCCAACTCATTTTGTTGGGTCAAAAAATGATCTAACTAACCTTGTTTTTATAGAAGTTGGCTTAGGTCCAGCCTATGCCATATGGTCACTGGCATAGCCTGGTGACCATATTAACTTCTAATTTGCTATAAAACATGAATTATTCATGTTTTGTATGCAAAACTCACGAGAAGGAAAAGGAAGAAGAATTATATGGTTGTATAGTTGAAGAATATTTTTGAAATAAAATATATTATGATATAAAATTAGATGAAATAACTTAATAGAATTAAGACAATTGAAAAATTTGTTTAATTATATGTTATTTATTCTTACATTTAGATAAGCTGGTTTAATTTCTCGAACTATCAATCAAACTTAATAACTTAAAATTATGGCACTAACCAACATGAATTACGATTATATGATCCCATTGACTTGTTTTATGCTACGGGTCAGGTTAAATTTTTCTTGAACATAAAAAAATATTAAGATATTACTAATATTTTTTTAGTGAAAAATAAATTAAATCATATGGGGGTTAACTCGATGTAACCTGATTGACTTTGTGGATTTAAAAGCAACTCAGACAACCTGTAAAAGCATTGTTTAACTTAAAAGAATTTTTAAGATGATATTTTTTTTAATATTAAAATAACAACATATTGGATTGACTTGAGTCAACTCGAGTTATGAGACTATAATAACCTCATAGAAAAAAAATTATAAAACTTAATTGTCAATCAACCCAATGTTGAAGGAAGTTCAATTCTCAATCAGTTCATTGTTGAAGAATGAGACTAAAAAAATCAATTAAAAATGAACATAAAATATGACTAAAGTCAATCTGTCAAACTTATGATCCAAGTCATGAGACGGAGATAACTTCATAGAAAAAATAAAAATAAAATGAACTGATTTAACCAAGATTACTTGTCAAGTTCACAACTCTAGTTATGAGATTGAGATAACTCTATAAATAATAAATTATGAAGCTCAATTTCAAATCGATCATGTCAGATCTAATGTTGAACGATGAAATTTATAAAATAAATAATTAAAAAAATGAGTCAAGTCAATATGGGTTAACCATTTAAACACTATTTTAAGGTCATAAGGTCATAATAACCTCATAAAAATCAAACCAAAATAAATCATGAAACCTAATTATCAATCAAACAAAATATTAAATGATAAAATGGGGGGTCAATTAAAAAAAAAAACCAAGTTAACTAGATTAACATGTCAAACTCGCAACCTAAGTCATGAAACGAGGAGAACCCCATAAAAACAAAACCCAATGTTGAAGGACATGAGACTGAGATAACCTCTTAGAAAGAAAAAAAAACAACAACTTAGTTTAACTGGGGTTAAAATATCAAAACATGTGACCCTGATCTTGAGACTAAGATATCCATATAAAAAACAAATCAAAATAGATTACGAAACTCAATTTTCAATTGATCTAATATTAAATGAAAAAATTAAAAACAATTTAATTAAATAAAAACACAAAAACAACACGAGTTAACTTGGGCTAACCAGCTAAGTACTATTCTCGGGTTATGAGATCAAAATAACCTAATACAAAACAAATACTATAAGATTAGTTACCAATTAACTCAATACTAAAAGATAAAATTGAGAAGAAAAAAAATAGTTAAATAAAAAAAATCTAGCCAATCAGGGTAACTCACTAAACCCACAATTAATGTCATAAGAGTAAAACAATCCAATAAAAAAATAAAATATTAAAAATTAAAATTAAAAATAATTAAAAAAATCAAATAAAAAAATTACAAATACTTTCCCACGTATTTTAAACAAATATTAATAATAATTAATGTGTGCATTGCCATTTTGCAGTGATGGGAGGGTATATTGGAATCTCAGTTTCTATAAAGCCCCATGAAAACGCTCCACAACACACAAAGCAACAACATTCATTAGCTCTAAACTGTCCCTATCCTCATTTCAGCATTGCGTACTTGGCTTTCGCCTTTCTCCAGGGGAATCAATGGCCTTGGCTGGATTGCCAAGTAAAATGTTGGCAGTTGAATTGGCTGTGATGGTGCTTGTGCTCCTGGCCATGGCACAGCAGTCCATACAGCTGAGCTTGAGACGCCCTTTACCTGAGGTTGCCAAGAAAATCAATGGCAATACAGTGTCTTATTTAGGCATTGTTGTGAGTTCCTCTGCCAGCGAAGACGCTCTTCTTAATTCTGGTTTCTTTGTTCCCAGCACACATGTACCTTACATTGACCTTGTCGGTAAATCCTTTTTTGAATCTTAATTATGAGTTGTAACAATGGTCACTCTTAGTTAATTAATTAATTAAATTAGGGTGGGTTATCCTTAATTAAATATAATATATAATAAGCAATATATATATTGATCAGCTTGATATTGCAATAATTTTAACTTTCTGGTTTTTGATTAATTAGGAAGAAGATTCAACATTGGAAAGATTAAGGACGTTGATGTCGTAGTTGTTAACGTAGGGGGTGAAATTGTAAGAACCCTTATCTCTCTTCTTAATATCACCGTTTAAGTCATATATAATTAACGTTAACTCTTGTTTTTAATTAACTAACTAATCCGATTTGTATTAGCCAAATGTAGTTCTAGGCACCCAAGTTCTGTTCGATTTAGTTAGTATCCGGGGAATCATTCATTTTGGGAGTGCTGGAAGTGTTAGCGATTCGTTGCGTCTTGGTGATGTTGCTGTGCCAGCGTCTGTTGCCTTCACAGGAAATTGGGAATGGAAGGTACAATTAAACTAGTTCAAATCATGCAAAACTTTAATTTGTTGGACTACAACTGACGTTTTGTGATTTATGCGTGTATTTTTGGCGCAGAGCAACACGTCAAAGAGAGGGAAACTCAAATTCGGAGACTTCAATCTTCCACAGAAAGGAGCCAATTCCTTGGGAAGCGCAGATTTTCAGAAAGTAAAACTGTATACTTCCGGGAACCCATCACAGAACCTTTTGTGGCTTCCCGTCGATTCAAACTGGCTTGCGGTTGCCTCTGAGCTGCAGGTAGCCACTGATTCGATACTTCTGCGTACTCTATTACCAAAATTCTATATTTACTGTTAATTAATCTGTTTGAATGCATGCAGGGTTTGAAGTTGCAAGAGTGTGTAAATGAGATAAACGAGACGAATTGCTTAGAGAACACGCCGGCAATCGTCTTCGGAGGAAGGGGCTCCACTGCCGATATATACCTTGAGAATGCAGCATATGGCGAATTCCTTGCCAATAGATTGAATGCCACATTTGTGGATACATCGAGTGCTGCCGTTGCTTTGGTAAGGGAGAAAGGAAAAGAGAGAAAAGCATGCAGTTGATTTTAAGATTCGTCACAATTTGGTAACTAATGGTTCGTGCTTTGATTTGCATTTGCAGGCTTCTTTGACAAATGAAGTGCCTTATATCTTGTTCCGTGCTATTTCGAATTCGGTTATTCAAGGGACATCAGGCTCCAACTCTCGCTATTTGGCCACCGCCAACTCTGTCAAAGTTGCAGTCAAGTTCATTGAGTTGATTGGTGAACCGAACTCGGTTTTCAAGTACTGAAAGCAACTAGTATTATGCCCTTTCCTCAATAAGGTCATGGTGAAAGCTTTATGCTCTATGTCCATGTCATGTACTCAATAATGAAGTGTAATGAGGAGGGTGTTCTCTGTCTTTTAATGAAGTGTAATGAGAAGGAGGGTGTTCTGTGTTCTCTGTCTTTGACGTTGAATATGGTGTAGAAATCATGTGTCTGCTGCAATTTCCGTTGGATAATCGAAAGAACTACATCTCCGGTTGCCAGGATTGAACAAAGAACAATGATAACATTAAAAAAAAAAAAAAAAACAGAGATAACAACATTCAAATGTGTCTTAAACACACACACACACAAGTCAATTCAATCAACATTTCTTAGACCTTGATCTTAAAGACACAGCCTTGAAGCGGTGACTTCATCGGCTTGCTCGTGTGTGTATGCGTGTGTGCACGCTTTTGTTTCACAGATACGTAGACCACTGAACACAACGGTATTTTAATTGTAGTCATTACACATTCACTGCTCCTCTAATGATCAACACTATGTTGTGCAATATCATGGCTATTGCTAACTTTCTAAACCTGGTCCTTCTCGTTTTCCCTGCTCCTCTAATCGCCCAGGTGTTGTTTTTCATTCTCCTCACTTGAGGAAGTAGATAGATTGTGGGGAAATTTTTTTAGTTTGAGTTGATTTTGGATTTTTAAGCTTTTTTTCAGGTTGTTCAAGAATATAAATAGGTTTATTAAAATATTTACTGTGTTTTTGTTTATGTATTTTAAATTAAAAATTGGTTTAAAATGAGTTTTTTACATAAAAAAACCCAAATTCCTATTTTTTCACTATCCCTCCATTGCTTAATTCTATAAACAATAAATAACACGTTGTTCATCCTTCTAAAAAATAAAAATAAAAAATAAAACTAGACGTTGGTATGCAGCCTGGGATGGAAAGCCTACTCGCCCGGGCTCTTTTTTTAGAAGGATGCTTGGCAACTAAACCCACGCATTTGGTCCTTTTTTTTCCTCTGATTTTTTTTAAATAATTATTTTATATTTAGGTCAAAAATAAATTAAAAAATTAAACGCAATTGAGTCCATGATTCAGGTTAAAGATTTAACAGGTTAATCCATAACTTCTAAGGCAATCCAATATTTTATTGCCTGAATATTTTTTTTAAGAAAAGAATATGTTTGATTGATTTTTTTTGTTAAGCGTTTGGTTTATTTTTAATTTGTTCATAATGTATTTCTTCTTTTTTTTTGTGGGATTGCATTTTTTAGATTTTAATTTTGTGGGATTGCTTTTTTAGATTTTACTTTAACATAATTTTCACGGTGTAATTAAGCTAGGAAACCCGAATCAATCAAATATTTTATTTTTTCTTTTTTATTTTTGAAAAAAAGTGATGCTGAATTTTTTTTAAAGCATTTTTTTTTATTTTGAATCGGTCTTTATGATATATTTCATTTTGATTTTTTATAGATTAATTGGTTTCAATTTGCTTTTTATATGGTTTTTTATCATCTTCATTTTTTTTTTAAATCCAAGCCACATTATTATCGATTATCCAACTTGTCAAATTATATGATACTTCAAAAAAATCATGTAATCTTCATATTTTTTTATGTTTTAAAAAATTTGATCCGATTTACAACAAAGTACGAGTCAAAAAACTAGTAAATATCTATATTTAATAGTATTTGTGATTGAATTGTACCATTCTTTTTTGTTGGAAATTAGGTAAGAGAAAATTTTCTGAAATTAATGAACCTGTAATAAGAAATTATTTCTTCATCCTCATTGAAGCTCATTTTTTATATGTTTTTTTAGATGATAAACTATTTTTAAAACAAGACTAGTAGCCTCATGGTTTCCATTCAGGAATTCAGGAATTATTATTGTTGGAAAGTTTTATAAATTAATATGTTTTAAAAAGATTATGGGTGAATGGAAAATTAATTTTAATGAACTCTTAGTTTTTCTAGATTTAATTCTTGATTTATGGTGGTAAATCAAAGGTTGATAATTGTAGGAATTAATTCTTATTAATTCAACATTTTAGCTTCAAAAATTCACTATAAAATGGAGGGGGTGAAGGAAGAGTTCTCAACTTGAATTTTTCAAATTTTTACATACTCTTCCTCACCTCATATTTAGTATTTTCTTCTCATTTTAAGCTTTGACTCTTCTTTCAAATCTAGAACTTAGGTTTTTCTTGTTGAAACATATTTTTTATTCAAATACCTTATTTAGAAGTGCATCTAAACTAATATGGTGATATTAGAATCATAAGAAAAATTTTGCAAACATCTTAGTTACACAAGTGAGGAGTAATAAAATTTTAAGGACAAAGAATTCATCTTTGACAATGATAAAAGTTTCATTACTTTTTAACAATTTAGTACCCTCCTTCAATTTAATTTGAACATAAATATTTTTTGTTACTAGCATGCATGTTAGAACTTTGAATTAATATTAACCGTAAGTTTGATTATATGCGTAATATACATGCTAGAATTTTATTATTATTTTTATGTTGAAAACATGTTTGTTATTATTATGTTTTTATACACGTATAGTTTTAAGCTCATTGATATGTGAATCAATCCCTACATGATAATGCTGATTTTTTAATGAAAGTTTACAAGGTATGTTCATTAAACTTCAAACTTTAGCTATTATATGTCCATCCTAAATTGTCATTGGAGCTTGCTTGGATTATTGTTGTGTTCCAATTAATATTTTAGATTTTTTTTATAAGGTTATGATATGCATCTTGTGAAAGTTTAGTTTAAGCTATATTTTTATGATAATCACAAATCTTATTAGCTATATAATTGTTTTAAAAGTATTTTCATAAGAAAAAATTTATATGATTAGAAATAGTTTTCAATGATATAAAACCCGACTAAATTAGAGCTTCATGGTGAAAGTTATAATTTTTTAAAGATTAAAAAATTATTTATATTAAAGTTAAAATTCTTCATTATTTTAGGATTACTTATTTTTTTATAACCAATTATAGTAATGATATATGTTATTCCTCTGCCATATTATTCGGATATTTTATCAAACTAGTATAGTTTCATAAATGTTTTTGAGAAATAATATAGGAGAGAAAAGTATTTGGAAAATAGCATAGTTAACTGAATCGTTATTAACAAATGTAGTTTTATTAACAATCACTAATGGTAATAACAGATATAAACAACCGTCATTCTCATGAGTGTCTTATTAAATAACTATTATTATTATTAGTGGTCATTTAAAATTGCTAAGCAACCACTATTAAAAATAGCGGTTGTGTCCAAAAACCAGTTTCAATGTAAAATTAAGTCTAAACCAGCACAACCAAAAGTCAAATAAAACCTATAAATTATTAATCCTCATACCCATAATTCAAAGTGATATTTTAACATTTTTATTTGTTAATTATAATCTCAAATTATTACGTGTGTTTTAAACATTGTTTTTATTTTTGTATTTTTTAAGTTGTTAATGAATAATTTGAGATTAAAAAAAAACATTCACATGTTTATCTATTTTTTATGATATTATATCATTCTTTTATAAACCAAGTATAAAAATGAAGACAGTTTTAAAATTAACGTGACAATTAGCAAAATCAACGTGTACAATTCATAATTGAAATTTTTTAAATTAAATTCTAATTGTAATTTTATGACAATCATGCAAAGAAATTTGATCTTTGATTTGGCGATTGTCCTAATTTGTGTTCTATATTGTATAAAATGAGTGTTTATGGAATCTTTTTTCATATTTTGATGAGACAAATTTTATGAGTTTTAATATAACTGAAGGATAGATTTGCTTTTATACACACACTTTAGTTCCATTAGTTTAATGGAAAGAAAGGAAGAATTGAAACTTTAACCGAAGACCAGGAGGATAAATTATGGTGTGGTGGAAATGGAATGGAATAACCTCGGAGGGGCAAATTACATTAAACCCTTGGTTATTGTGCTTGCTTGGTTAGTCATTTCCATTGATCCCTTGACCAAATTGATTCACTGTCGAGGTAAATATCCTACCGGATGGGTTGTTTGTTTGACCATGCATGAACCCAACCACCATGGTGTGGTGGAGATGGAAGAGCCATTAGGTCTATTGGGTTGGGCCGATCCACTAGAGCTGTTCTGGACGGGTTTGATATACGAAGTGCATGGAGAAGAATTTATCAAAGGAAAGGATCTCAAACCTGTTTTTTTTTTTCGGCTGAACCCCTCCCCAGATTGTATCAAAGGAAAGGATCCAACCAGATTTGTATCCAAATACTTCCCTTCAAACCTCGCCTGCAGATTGCAAGGCTCTTTTTATTCGGCTGAACCCCTCCCCAGAAGAAGCAGATGACTCGTCAGAATCGAAATCTTTTCTTACTTGTAGCCAAGCCAACAAAAGAACTCCAGAAGATACAGCCACTAGCCGAAGTTACACAACTTAGAAAGCCCAGTGCATACAAATCTGATGACGTTTTTGTTATCTCCTCTGGAAACAAGCATATGAAGACTTGGCAAACAAAGATGGCGAGACATTGTTAGATAGATAGACTTGCTTGGTATACAAAATTATTGACCTAGTTCATGGATGAGTATGTCCCTAAAATCCTAAACCTGACATAACAAATCTCTCCTCTCTTTGATCAAAAGGCTGCTACCCACCAGCAGCACAGCACCACCTCTGCAATAAACATAGAAACATACAAGTTCTGAAAGTTGCAGTCTGTTTTTGTCCAATTGATTAACGAGTAGCAAAGCCAAGTTTATAATTTCAGGCCAAGGTTATTCCACAAAATTACAGATAGTTCGGAAACGTATCTAAGAATTTGTATGTGCGAAATGAGGGATAAAATTTCAGAAAAAAATGCATGTTCATATCCTGAGCGTATTAATGGTCTCAGAGAAAATTTGACAGTAAAACTTAAGAGATATTGTTGACTAGAGTTTCGATATACTAAAGTAATTTTGCATGCAAGTGCTATTATATTTACATTTTGATATCAGCAAGGGTATAATATCTTTTCTACAATGGTCAATCCCCACATGGCCACCAAAAGTCATTAGGGACACGCTCTATAATAACCATGTAGAAATCAGCTACTTCAAAGTTCTGAAGTCTCAAAATTAAGTGAGACTATCTTAGTTACTAGCTGATTCTGACAGACTTGAATAAGAATTGACAGTCCATCTTATCATCACACATTATAGATGAAAAATTTACCTGAGTAGCAACAAACTTATATACAGTACTTGGCAAGTATCATCCCATTAAGCTTTTCCGATGTAAGAAGCCCCATTTGTTCAGCAAGATGATTCATATGTTGAATATTGTCCCATCCATTGTCCTTCCATGATTGCAATTCATGCTTCTTGCTCGTAATGCTTTCTGGAGAGCTTGAATTGATTTCATCTCAGTCCCCAATGAGCACACAATTACCACAGCGACAGCAAGAAACAGAATTCAACATCTTAAGTGATACATGTGCATGCTTGAAAAGTTTAAGAGAATGAGTAGCTAACTATTGTTAGGAGCAATTATTGTTATATTGTAGAGTCATACTCTTGTTATTTATGTCACACCCGACATCGCGGCGATCCTAAAAAATAATCTCGATTATGAAAAAAGAACAAATTTATGGTATCTTGTTCTTTTAGAGGAAATTGTGTTGTTCAAGGAGTCGCCGTCTAGTATTATGGTCACTAGGAACCCTAACTGGTCAACAGAGATTCTATGGTACGAGACTCGTTATATAAAAAGGAAGATATTATCACCTCTTAAACATTCTGTCTGAGGCAAACTGCATTGCTGATTTTTTCTTAAATTGTTAAACGTTTATTAGTTTATGCTATGATGATTTGCTTATAAATTTCTTGACTCTAGCGCCAGTGAATATTCCATCCCGAATAATTCCAACTCTGGCGTTGGTAAAAATTCGTAGCCGTGAAAAAAAAAATCAGTATATTTTTTTTATTCCTGATCCTGATATCAGTGAATAAATTGACAAAAATACATTTTTCTTAAGACATGCAAAATTTTTATTTTTACACTTTCTATTTTTTTTGGCTGGGCTGGACCCAGCGAGCTCGGCCCGGTCACTGGCCCAAGCCAGTGACCTGGGCAGTTTTACCCGCAAGCGTGCGTGACGCACGCTTGCTACAGCAACAATGTAATTAAATTTACAAGTGTACAGTGTGGGTGAATTATCTTGCAAAGCTGGAGAGACTTACTTGGAAGCAGGGAGACGGAGACGTGATGGAGGGCTGGCCGGCTGATGCTATTTTCTCCTCCTCTGTTTTCCTCTTGGTGTTCCTCTAGTCTTCCTTCTCTCTGCTCTCTTTTTCTTTACTTTTATGGGTTCCTTCATCTTCTCTGATCTCTCTCTCTCTACTGTGTTTGCTCTCTCCTCGTCTGTGCTCTCTGTTTTTCTTTGTGTTCGTCTGTTCAAGAGGTGGTGCAACCCGAGACAAGACTGGTGCTTATGTGTTGGCTGGCCAACGCTTCTCTTTGTTTCTGTCTTCTCCAGTTCCCCTGTCTTTTTCTGCATTCTTCCTCTGTTTATTCGTGTTTGGTCCCGGTTCTCTCCTTCTTTTTTCTTCTCCCTCTCTTCGGTTTTGCTCTTTCCTTTTCTAGTTCTTTGTCCAGTCTTCTCCGTTCAAGATGAAGACAATGGTGGTAAAAGCACGAGGTGCTGCTGGTTGATGGACCAAAATTTTCCCTTGGTTCTCTTTCTCTCCATCCTTCCTCTCTCTAACCAACCTCTGGCCTTTTTTTTCGTGTTTCTTCCCGTCCTCTGTCTCCTGGGTTTTTTCCGCCTTTTCTCTTGTTTTTCTCAGTTCTCTCTTCTGATGGTTTGGAGTGTGTAGCTGGAGATGAATAATTAGGCTGACTAAAGCTTGCAGTTTCCCTGCACTTCACTTGCGTTTTGAGAACAAAGGCAAAACAGGCCTGCTGTCCTTTTGCTCTCTCCTTATTTCTCTGTTTTTAGGTCCCCTCTTTGTTTTCGTTCATGCTCCCTATTGCCCCCTCGGTTCTGCCCTTTCTTCTTCTCCTCCTGTCGGTTCTCCTTCTCTGGTTTTTATAACCAAAGAATGTCATGCAGTCGCATGGATTTTAATGCAATAAAGGCATCCGTTTTCTTCTTTTTTCGGGTGAAGAAGATGAACAGTGTTAATATTAATGGCCATTTGCATTTTGATCCTTGACATTTTGACTTTTTGCGGTCCAGTCCTTGGGTAAATTGCAATTGAAACCCTGCATCTCAGCGCCATTTACACATTGGTCCTTAGGTTTTAATTTCTTGCAAATTTGACCAGAATCAACCTTATACTTTGATAGTTATTCAATTAAGTCCCTGAATAAATTAATTCCAAGTTCAATTAAGTCTAAAACTTATCAATTCTCCAATTAAGCTCTTGATTTGTTTAATTAAACTAGTTCCAAGCTTAATTAAGTCTCAAAACTTGTCAATTCTCCAATCAAACCCTTGATTGGATTAATTAAATCAATTTCAAGCTTTAATCAAGTCTCAAAACTTATCAATTCTCCAATTAAACCCTTGACTTGATTAATTAAATTAGTAAAAAATTAATTAAATCTTTAAACTTCCAATCTTGTTGCCCTTAACCCAAATTTTAATTCATTCTTCTATTATTTTATTTTTACTTGTTTTTCATAATTTTTTCATCATTTTTTCAGTAAATAAATTAATTAAAATAAAAGGTCAAAAATTGAGTTATGACAATTTATATAAACACGCATGTGTGTGTGATATGTAAGATAGTGAAAGAATAAATGAACAGTCACTTCATATCACAACATTTGTTTCTTCTTTTTCTTCTTTTTTCTTTCGCTCATCTTTCCAACTTCCTTCCTCTATCTCTAAATAATCTTTGAAAATAACTTGGTATCAAAGCACAACAAATAAATCTAGTGTGTTCAAGCATCAATGTTGTTTTTGTTGATATTAGCAATAACATGTTGAGGTCAACTTGACTCCGTGAACAAAAGCCCTAACATCTCACAAATCATTGTTGTTGTTTGAGCTGTCAATTTCATAAATAAAAAAGGTGGTTATTAGTTTATTGGTCTTGTGGTGATTAGATATGCAGTCCTTTGTAGTGTTGTGAATATGATAGAGAAGAGCTCAGCTGTTAAAACCAGTCTCCCCTCCAATTATAGTAGTAAGAGTTGGGTTGAAGTTGTGAATGAGAATTTTACCCATTAAATCAGCCCTATCAAACAAGATGAAAATAATTATATAGCTTAGTCCTGATTTTGTATGTTGTTTATCAAGGCATGTGGACTATATGGGTACATCACATAAGAAAAAGAGAGAACAATAGCTAGTGACTAACTAATTGAATAATGGAATAAAAAAACTCTCTACTCATGTCATGCCTTATCAACTTTGTGCAAACTTTGATTGTTTGTGGTATCTTCTATTAGATTCTACTTTAAAAATCTTGAATGATACTAGCACAATGTACTCACGATTGGGTAATGATGCACAAGTTTGTGAGCAACGGAAAAAGGTTTGTGAAACCAAACAACATGATAAGTTTAAAGCCCAATACTTTGCGGAACCGAGTACTTTGTGGCGGGAGTCATACTTCTAATAGGATTTCTAGGCAAATTGTCAAAGTGATGCAGTAAAGTTTCAAAAACTAATTGACAAGGAACGTGTCTATGACTTCTTAGCCGGGTTAAACATTGAATATAACCATATTAGAGTTCAGGTTCTAGAGAGAGAGCCTTTCCCTTTCTTGAGGCAAACATATTCTCGTGTTCAGCAAGAGAAAAGTAGGAGAAATGCATTATTGCATCTTATTACTCATGAGAGGTTAGCCATGATAGGTAACTCCAATAAAAAAACATTTAGTGAGGGGTTCACACGTCTTAGTGAACCAATGTTAGCAGACAAAGAACAATTAAGGTGTGATTATTATAGATGAACCAAACATACTAGGAAGACAAGCTAGTAGTTACATGGACATCCTTCAAGAGGACGAGGTGGGAAAAGAATAGGTTTTCCTAAATCACAAGCATTTGTGTCAAAGATAACTAGGACTCCAATTCCTGATGGTCAATCAAACACTTCAACTTAGGTGATAAATTCATGAGCCAATGATCACGTGACTCGGTCTTCAAAAAAAATTCATCTTACAATTGTTTTTCAAGTAAGGATAAAGTTTGTATAGCTGATGATTCCCTAGCCTCCATTTCTAGTAAAGTTTCAATCCAATGTACCATTTTATTTTTAACCACAATCCTTCATGTTCTTAGGTTCTCTTCTAATCTTCTATCTACTAGTAAGATAATTAAAGATTTAAAGTGTAAATTCTCATTCTACTCTACTTATTGTGTGTTTAAGGACCTGAAAACAAAAATAAAGGTGATTGGCTATGATAGGGTGGAAGATAGCTTATATTTGTTAGTTCAGAAAACACAAGTTCAAATATGGGCTGGTGATCATTTCTACAGATGTTAATCAAGAATTACCTTTGTGGCATAATCAATTGGAGCATCTATCTTATGTAGCTCTAACAAAGCTTTTTGCAGCATCAATGTATTGCAAAAATTTTATCTTGAGACGCGTGTGAATTTTTTAAGCATAATTGTGTTGCTTATTCCTCAACTAATAATAGAATTAATAAAACTTTTTATGGTAATTCACTCAAATGTTTAGGGTCCTGGCCCAATTGTTTCCTTATCTGGTTGTAGGTGCTTTGTTACTTTTATTGATTCTTATAGTCATACTACTTAGATTTATTTGATTCAAAATAAAAATGAAGTGTTTTCAACTTTACAAGATTTCATAACATGATCTCTACAAATGTTTAATACTAAAGTTCAGTTCTTGAAAAGTGATAGTGAGTACATGGATGGAGGTTTTCAAAGCTATATGTTGGAACATGGTATTCTCCATCAGACTAGTGTAAATACATCAAATCAGAATGGTGTAGCTAAATGAAAGAACAAATACTGATTAGATGTTTACAGATCTCTCATGTTCACAAGGAATTTCCCAAAACCTATTAGGGGAGATGCAGTTCTTACAAGAACATATCTCATTAATAGGATTCCACTGAGAGTTCTTAAGTTCATAACTCCAATGGATTTCCTACAAGGAACTTGTTCCTATATTGTCCCGGAAAAAACCTTTTGGTGTGTTTCCTTTGTTCGAGATCATCGACAAGATGTTGGAAAGTTAGATCCATGAGCATTGAAATATGTTTTCATTGAATACTCTACTCCTCAAACAGATTATAAATGTTATCATCCTCCAAGTATAAAAATATTTGTTAGCATGGATGTAACATTTCATGAAAATGAGTCATATTTAGTCAACTCACCTCAAATAGGAGATCAACGGGAGTGAGTATATGTTTTTGGCATCACTTACTCTATTTAGTTATGGACTAAAATTGGATGGAACAAATCAAGGGAAGAGAGAGTAAGGAGATGAAAATCCAGCAAAAATGGAGAAATGTGGAGAAATGTAGAAGTGATGAGGAACCAGAATGAGGGAAAGAAATGGTTCATAAAGATGATGGGGAAACTAAAAAGGACAAAAGGAGAAGGTTTGGCAGGTTTACACTCACATGAAAAAACTGAAAGAAGTCAATGAATCTACTCTACCTAGCCAAGAACCATATTCAAATTCACCCTTACACCAAACTCCGAACAGTAAGTTTCCTAACTCTGTCACTAAAAATATTATTCCTTCTATTGATGATCTTCATAGAGCTCTTAAAAAAAGAGTTTGAAATTGTACCAAACATTCTTTATCTAATTTTTTGTCATATGATCTCTTGTTACCTTCATATAGAGCTTTTGTATCTTCCTTATCTTCTATTTTCAAGGATTGGATGGAAATTATTAAAAATACCAGGTGGAAAGAAGTTATGGCAAAGGAAATGAGAGCTTTGTTGAAAAATGAAATATAGGAGCTCACTACTCTTCCTACTAGAAAGAGAGTAGTATGTTGCAAATGGTTTTTTTGTGTTATGCAGAAGCTGGATGGAAGTTTTGATTGGTGTAAGACAAGGCTAGTTGTTAAAAGGATATATCCAAACTTATGAAATTGACTATCAAGAAATGTTTGCATCTGTTGCAAAAAATTAACTCAATCAGGTTATTTCTTTTCTACATAGAAATTTAGAGGAAAAGGTGTATATGAAAATTACTTCAGGTTTCTCTTATAAAAAGACAAAGGGCAAGGTGTGTAAGTTGTGAAAAACTTTATATGGCCTTAAGAAATCTCCCAACACGTGGTTTAATAGATTCAATGATGTGGTTGTTAGATTCGGATACAAATAAAGAAATAAAGATCACACTATATTCATCAAACATTACCAAGGCAAGACTACAATTCTCATTGTATATACTGATGACATAAAATGTTCACATGGAGGTTTATATGTTGAAAAAGTATCTTGCCAAAGAATTTGAAATCAAAGGCCTTGAAAGGTTACGATACTTTCTAGAAATTGAAGTTGCAAGGCCAAGCCATCTTCATTCTCAAATGAAGTATATTCTTGATCTATTAGTTGAAACAAGGATGTTAGCGTGTTGGCTAGCCAATTCCCCTATAGAAGTGAATCATCACCTTGTTGATTGTAAAGGTGAAGTAGTTGAAAAATGAAGATATAAAAAGCTAGTTTGTAGGCTTATATATTTATCACATATCCGACCTAATATAACTTATTCAATTGGTGTTATCAGCTAGTTTATGCATGATCCTTGCACATCCCACCTTGATGTTATTTATCCCATCCTTAGATATCTAAAGTTTGCTCTTGATAAAGGTTGTTATTCTCCTATAACACTTGAAGGTAGAAGCCTTTACCGATGTTGATTGGGCTAGATCATCAGGTGATAGGAGATCCATATTTGGATATTGTTCTTTTATTGGTAGTAATCTAGTCTTATGGAGGAGTAAAAAACAACTAGTAGTGGCTCGGTTATGTGTTGAAGCAAAGTATTGAGCAATGGCACATGGAGTGTGAACTTTTGTAGCTAAGAATCTAATGCATGAGATGGGAATAACTGTTAGTGGACCTTTATCATTGTTTTGTGATAACATAAAAGCTATCAAAATTGCCCATAATCCAGTTTAACATAATTGAACAAAGCATATTGAGGTTCAAGGAACTTTATTTAGGAGAAGTTAAATAAGAAGACTATTTGTATCCCACTTGTAAAAATTGAAAAAGTTGGTGTGTTTACTAAAAGTCTCAACAATAGGGTGTTTCACACTAGTACTTTTAAGATGGACATGAGAGATATATATGCCTGATCTTGAGGGGAGATGTTATTAGGAGCAATTATTATTTATAGTGTAGAGTCAAGGGTAGTAAAGTAATTTTAAACTCTTTTCTTATATATGTGTGTGATATAAGCTAGTGAGAATGAATCAACTTATTTTATCTCACAATGTTTCTTTCCTTGTCTTCTTTTTCTTCTTTCTTTTTCCTCTCATCTTTCCAACTTCCTTCATCCATCTCTAAATAATCTTAGAAAACAACTCTAACAAATGAAAAAAGATAATACCCACACATTCACATCCAAAGAATACACAGGAACTTTTAACTTTTTATGCAGCAACTTTCCAAAGTTTAAGTGAATTGATCTATGAAAATGCAGTCACCTTTTATGATCTTTTTATAATAACTATCTAGCTGATCTGGTATCTAATATCTCATAATATGTTTTCTCTAAAATTTGAGAGAGATGGAGACAAAGAAAAAAAAGATCCATGGCAAGTTTAAAACTCACGTTATAGTAACATATCATTTAATACCACCTGACCAAGTGGATCTATAGTAACTATAAAATCACAAATATTTGGTAATCCGCTGTTTTTATGTAAACAACCATGCATAATTAATTATACACTCTCCAATCCTAATAATTATGACCTAAAGAAAACTAAAATCTAGAGCTAAACTTAAGTTAAAATTTACTAAATACAACTCCAATTGAATGAATCCTACCACACACATACACACACACACAAAAACAGCTTAAACAATAAGGGAATACACTCTTAATACATGTTTTCTCAATGATACCCTTGCATAAAAAATTAAACAATCAACCGTAACCTTTAGTTTATCCATACTCTCTAACATGCACATCCGTCGTCGAAATTAACAGTCACATCCATTAATGCATGACAATTTAGTTATGAATTGTCTTAAATGCCCTTTCAAAAGTATGCAAGGAAAAAAAAGGGTTCTAAATAAGAAAATTTTGATGGAAAAAATTGAAAAGTGGGCATATTAGAGAAAATGGATAAACTAGATAATGCTGACAATAAAAGAAGCAAGATTGATAACTTTTTATAGACAAGGGTATTTCTGTAATTTATAGATTTTCTGGATATTCTGGGAAAATGGTCTAGGTCTGGTTTTATATTTAGCATTCTATTAGTTCTAAAGTAATTAGCTTTAATAGGTTTTTCCTATTCCAAATAGATTTTTTATATAGGAAAATAAGTCCCTGTTTAACTAGGAGTACTAGCATCTCTATATAAAGGTTATGTAGGCTTTCAATATTTTAATTATACTTTATGAATAACAATCCCATCAATTTTGCTTTGATTGCATGACTCAATCTCCTCCTAGATATGGTGACCCTTAAGAACCCTAGGAGTGACTCCTATAATCAATATATATTCTTCCTCATATTTCAGCATCAATTCACAGCATTAAGTTAGATTCTGAACAGTCCCTAGGTTGTCCTGCATCACTAAAGATCACTATTGTTTGATCATTTTGTACAAGGGCACAGTTGAGATATGCATAATATATAAGGGTACACTGATAGGTTTTCCCTAACAATAATATGCATACACATTAAAATTCAAAAACAAAAGTTAATTATCAGGTGATTTCACAGAGAACTTACAAATCACGGTCAGAAGATTAAACTGGCTAAAATAGAAGTTATCTCTGTTAACTCATAATACCAACACAATTATCGGCAAACCATGTTTTTGCCAAGACCAGCACTGGTCATGCATACCCAATTAAGGTGTAAGTTGACCTACAATGTTTTAGCACATGCGTTAATATACACAACGCCTAATGTGTTTCTTGACAACAAAAGACAATTTGACAACATTCAGTCAATTCTAAGTCATTCAAAACCAAAAGATCAAAATGCTATAAACAAAAATCCTTTACACAAGGGGGAGAGAGAGAGAGAGAGAGCGAGAAATGAAGCAACAAAAGATTCTTATGAGGTTCTCTGGTAAAAAATGGATGACAGCAAAATATATAATCGGAACAGCAAAAGAAGAAGCCTAAAATGAAGTAGGCTTAAGTAGTCAAAATGGCCAAAGAGTGGATTTAGGAACGGAATCAGTCATCCTATATGTTGAGTTATCAAATTTAGCATGAGTTATCCACAAATAACTGGGAATGAATGCTAACATGTTGAATAAGTCAATAAGATCCACACTCATCTTTTTCTTTTTCTTTGTTTAATTTTTTACCTAAAGAAGATGCATTAGAAAAGAGATGTCCAAAGATGAAAATATAGATAAAATAGCTAGCTACTCCCAAAAAAATATGTGAACAAACCTACTGCTCACTGAAAACCAAGCAGGAAAGTAGTGAAACAACTCGCTACTATTGAACCAGTAACTCCAGTTTCCCTAAGCACGGCTGCAAATATCATTGAGTTTTTTAAATCCATTAAACCCACATCTACTTTATCCACTGCACCATCACTGTTGAAAAAGCAATGTGTTCCATGTCAAGCTCCATAACATCATTATGGATTTATTCGAAGTCCAACAAAATCATATCTTCAATATGAGAATATATCCAAATCATACTCTCCCTCTTTAAGTCAACAAACGCGTATCTTTGATTTGTAAGTCTAGCAAACTCTACACATAAACATGTACGAACACACAAAGTAAGGGAAGAGGGAATACCAAATGCTTACGATAAACTTAAAAGATACAGCTAGAGATTTCCTTGAAACTCCATAGAATTCATTAGACTCCATGAATAACTACTACTCATTTCAGATTACCTTTTAAAAACACGTAAGTCTCATCAAAACTGATTTCATATTCCTTAACCACTTTCATCGGCAACTCCAAAGTTGATCTCTAGCTAATCGTGCCTAATACCCCAACTTATGATTCCAAGAAAAACATTAAAATCAACAGATGGTTAGAAAATAATCACTATCTCTGAATAGGATTCAATAAGGTTTAGTGGAGAAAAGCATGCAAGCCACAATATGATACAGGGCATGCATATAACATTAATAACATATGATCATTAAGCTTTTTTTTTTTTAATATGATCATTGTCAAAAAGAAAAGAAATTCAAGTAATGGTTTTCACAAAAATTTATGATTACAACAACAACAACAATAATATTGATTGCTTCATCCAGATATACATGAAGAGCACCTCGAATAAAACTGGTTAATAATAAATAATCTTGCAAACATTCAAAATCCAGTCAACCCCTTACTGATTGGTAATAATCCAGTTGAATGGATTAGAATAGAATTACTAAATACCTAATAAGTAGCCTAGCTGAAATAAAGTAAATCCACATGCTAAACTCACTTCCTTGTACCATTAACCATTACCATGCAAATAAACAAAGAATGAAAACTTTGAATGACTAACACTGGTGGCATATACCAAAAACCTGTGTAAAAAAGAGTAGTTTTCATTGTGCATGCATAGGTTGCTAATTTAACTTGAACCTGATTTAGAAAACCATTCAACCAAAATTAGTAACTAATTTCATGGAATGAATTCTCTCCCATTCAAACCTAAATTTGGCAGTAAGAAGTAAAGTAGCAGCATCAGCTTTCAATTTTAATTCAAACTCATCAGCAATAGAGTAATCCAATAATCTATATAGACCCATCCTTCTTTCCACTTCCTTCCAATCTAACCACTAAGTTACATATCTAATAAATAAAACTAGTAATCATCCAATTGAATGGATTGTAATGTAGATAAAAATAAATACACACACACACACACACACACACAAGTATTCAATTGCCTGACAAAGCTGGAGAAGTTCTTGTGCTTGAAGTACTTAGGCAAAAGATCTCTTTGAAACCCTAGAACATTCCACACCACAAAACTGTTTTTGTTGCTACTCCATGACACCATTGAATCCATCAACGGTTGTCTATTATGTCGTAGGTTTTGCTTAGAAATGGAGGCACTATGTTCGTGTTATTATTCCCAAAATCTATTCTACTAATCTATTTATTATTCTTTTTTCTAACTTTTAAATAAAATTATAAACACAAACTGATTTTTTTCTTTATTTTATAGCGATAGAGAGGCTGTTGAAGGAAAGATGAAAAGAAAAGAGAGACAATACTCAGAAAAGACACGAAGACAGAGAGAGAGAACGAGGGGATGGACCATGGAGATGTTACGGTCAATGGAACACCCAAACGTAAGAGTACATTTTGGTCCTAAAATGTTATAATTACGTTAACATGTCCTTAATTAGACCAAAAAAAATTGACCATCTAATTGCGACCTTAATATATCAAATAACATTTTGATCTTTTAATTTAAAAATATATAATGACATCACATTAGTTATTTAATCTTAAAATAAAACATTAAGAACATTATGTTTTTTCTCCTTTTAGCATTCAAAGAATTGCATAAATAATAAATACATTTTGATACTTTAATTTTAAAAAATATCATCACATCATTAATTTTTATTTTTTTAATATTTGATTGAATTATTATATTTATTTATTTATTAAAAATTTAAAAATAAAAAAATAGTTAAAAAAAACAAAGACTAGCTTTTTTATTTATTTTATTTTATTTTTTATATACAAAATATTATATTATCGACATTATTATCATCATACCACTACTCTACTACTAATATCTCTTTAATATTATAATCACCACCAACACCATTATTGTAATATTATCATTAGCTATAACAACCATTATTTTTATTATTACTTCATCACCTTCACCCTCTATATTAATATCATTATTGTCGGGGTGTTTCGAAATATGATAGCAGTTGCATTTCAAAATATGTTTTTATTTAGAAATGTATTAAAATAATATTTAAAAAAAATTATTTTTGACTTCAACATATCAAAATGATCTACAAATATAAAAAATAATAATTATAAGCAAAAACAATTAAGTTTTGACCAACCCTTATTTCAACCGCAATTCATCTTTAACTTTATAATCACCAAGAACCTTTACAAACATTTCTTGTCATCATGGTCCCTTTTATTACATCATATCACTTACTATAATTTTTTTATATTTATTAATAAAACAAAAATTATTGTTGATTTTATGTTACTATAACAATAATAATCATTGTTAATATCATATTAATTATTATTATTTTATTATTATCAGAACTATTGCCATAACAATATCATCATTTCACCATCATAATTAAATGTGTAATATTATTAGTTTTATATTTTAGCTAATAATATATTTAAATACTTTTTAAATTAAATTAAATTTATGTAAAATATTTTTTCCTTTATATACCTTTGTTAAAAATATAAACAGCTTTTAAAACACACTATGAATGATAAATAAGAAATTAAAATAAAAAAGCAAAAATTAAAAAAATAGAATCAAGTACCCTTTCATATTTCTCGAATAAAAAAAAGAAAATTAAGTGGATATTAATTATAGAAAAGAAATTAATGTACATAGTAGACACATTTATTGGCCCATCGATTAAAGCAAGTGTGCTCAACTAGAGCACTTGGTTATCAAGGCAAGAAACATTGAGCAAGTATAGATGAAAAATCAATTATCTAGTAAGTGGCCTAGTGGTACAAGCTTGAGACTAAGGGGTTTGCTCCCCCTATGATCTCAGGTTCGAGCCTAGTGGTTGCTAATATGATGGCCACTAGAGATTTAAATGATCGTTAACTTCAGGGCCTGTGAGATTAGTTGAGGTGCGCACAAGCTGGTCCGGACACCCACGTTAATCTAAAAAAAAAAGTATAGATGAAAAATCCATAAACAAGTTGAACAAAAGAAGAAGAGAAAACAAGATAATATTAAGTAATGATTTGTAAACACAATTCATAAATATCCATGCGTGATTTTGTATAAAATCAAAGGAAAAATATAAAAGAGAATACATAACTTCATTCCTTGTCTTTCTTTTCTCCTACCTTATCTTCCTCTCTCTCTCTCTCTTTTCCCAATACAAATCATTTTCCCTAATCCTTATATATTACAACAATAAAATTAAACAAGGATTTTGTCACAATTTAACAACCAAATTTAACAGTCGAATTCATTTATTTTCATAAACTTGGCCAAACCTTTATAAGATGGAAAATTAAGATTTTCCTTCCATCCTATTTAATTTGCAATTTAATCCTACTCACCATGTTTTTTTTTAATATATTTCAACATTAATTTTATCATTACCCACATCCACATTCTATCCTTTTATTTATTTCCTCACTTTGCTAGTTTAGTAAGAATGTTATTTTTTTTATGTTTACATCCTACTTGTTTATGCATTACTTAACCTCATTAAATATATTTTCATCCACACTAAAATCATAACTTAATCAAATACAATTTTCCTCTTCTTCCATTTAGCCTTGCCGAATTTTATTTTTATTTTTAACATCCAAGGAGGGATTAATTCTTCTTTGATTCTAGTTTTCAAAACCTCACCTAAGGTTAATTTTATTCATTTGAGCATGATAATTTTTCATTTCATCAATCACATAAATTCCCTATATTTTTCTACCAATGCTAAAATTTCAAGTAAAGTGTAGAATGAAATTTTTTCAACTTTTTACTCAATTAAACACTAACTCATTCAATTTTCATGCCAACAAATAAAATTTCATCACAATATCACAAATTACTACAACCAATATGCTAATCACAAAGTTCCATAATCAAGCACATCATCACTCAAGTATACACGTATGAAATTTCTACAATCAACACAATAGAATCATATTTACTACTAAGATAACAAGGAATTTAATTATAAGAAACCTCAAAGTGAAACCACCATTTATCTCCCTCCTTCTGCTTGCTTTCTCCACACTTCATTCTTCCTTCATAACCTTTAAAACCTTTAGATCACTCAAATATTTAGTGTAACTCGCTATAAACCTTCTTAATTATCTTAAGTCTCCATAATCATGCATTATTTTCAAGAATTGATGAGAGAATTGTAGAGAAGATGTAAGAAAATCCCTAACTCCCCTTTCTCTCCTTTACCCGTTGGACACCCCAAGCAACATGGGGTTTATATAGTAAAATTTTCATTATTTGCATTTAAACTATTGTCTTTTATGTTTAATTTTATCTAGTCCCCATAAGTCATTTTCTTTTTTTCTTTTCTTTTTCCTTTTGGTCGGCTAGAAATAGCCCTTTAAAGGCTGACTTTTCAACTAATTTATATCATCTATCTTTTAATTATATCACCATGTGTCTCTGGTATATTTTGTTTTTACCCTGTTACAAGTACTTTTTCGTGCAAATTTTAAAAATTACCAAAAATAATATTCTAAAAATTCCGAAACTTTACCCCATGGTAAAATAATATATTAGAATGCTCCACACAAAGTTTCAACTCAATTTTTGAATCATATTAAAATTTATGCGCGGTAGCGCAAAACTGGTCAAATTGTGATTTTTCTAAAACAAATTCTCAGTTTCTCCCAAAACTTCTAAAATTTTAACCAAAGCTAATAAAATATATTAGAAGTCTCCACGCAAATTTTCATATTTTTCTAATAACCCGATCAAGAGTTACGATTTTTTAACATAAAACTAGTTAATTTATGATTTTTCACCCAAAAATCAAAATCTCCTTCTTTCATCTATGCATAAAGCACCCAATCATTTTACTGTCTCATCGGAGCCACTTTACTATATTTATTTTCTTTTTTTAGTAATTTACAGCTTATTTTTGTGCCACGACAACATTACTGATTTCTCACCGGTGTTTACACCAACACTTTTCGTACCATTCTTTTCTTTTTAACCGGTGGTTTACAATATGGATATTAAAAGTATTATCATTTGTATTAAAAATATTATTATTATTATTATAATTAATGACAATAATGATAATAAGAACAATAATTTATACTTTTACCCTTCAAATGAGTCCTGCATCAGGACCCAATGGTAATGAGCCTTGCGTTAAGACCCAAATCATTTGGGTTCTATGTCAGGACCCAAGTTGAATGGGTCCTGCCTCAGGACCCACCCAGGCTTGCGGGTCTGCTGACCTACACGATGAGTCTGGATATGGACCCCTTTCTGTTGGGTCAGGCGTCCGGACCCAAATCGCTTGGGTTCGGACACGGACCCAACACCCTTGAGTCCAGCCACGAACCCAGCTCCCAACCCCCTTAGGTTTGGACACAAAAGGACCCAACCCCTTTGGGTCCAGATATGGACGGACCCAGCCCCCAACCCTTTTGGTTTAGACTTGGACCCCAAACCCAACCCTTTTAGATTTAGACATGAAAGGACCCAAACCTCATCCCCTTGGGTTCGAACACGGCCCCACTGGTAATGGGTCCTGCGTTAGGACCTAATACTCTTGGATCCTGCCTCAGGATCCAAGTCTAATAGGTCCTGCCTCAAGACCCAAGTGGAATGGGTCCTACAACAAGACCTAATTTTCTTGGATCCGGCGGCAGGACTCGATTGTCTTAGGTCTGTCGTCAAGACCCAAGCTTAATGGGTCTTGCGTCTGGACCCAATTCTATAGGGTCTTTCATCAAGACCCAAGGTTTTTGGGTCTTAGGTTTCTAAATATAATCATTAGTATTTTAAATATTATTATTTTTATTATAATTAATAATATTACAAATAAAAATATTATTTTTTGTATTATTAATATTATTAGTTTTATTATAATTAATATTATTAATAAAATAATTAATAAATTTGAAAAAAATATTATTTTTAATATTGAAAAAATATTATTTTTTGTATTATAAATTTTTACAGTATTTTTTATGAAAATAAAAAGTGTATCCACCACGTTGCGCGGGCACTTAACTAGTATAACTTTAGATATGAGCTAAAGATTGAGTAAAGATATGAACCAACATTTTAGTGGATAGATTTTATACGCCATTATAATGGATGATTTTGGGTTTATAAATGGACAAACTGGGTTTTTATTTCTTTATAAAAGTTGTATCTTTGTGTCTTATTTTTTTATAGAGACAAATCACGCCTAAAATCAACTTCTACAACTTCATTTATGATTAAAATACCGAGCAATGTTTGGGGTTAGGTATACTAAACCAATCAGGATTAGTTGATTTCTAATATTGGTTAAGAATTGTTATTAATTGAGGGTTCTAACATTTTAATTGATAAAGAATAAGTATGAACATGGAAAATATGTATGTTTATAGGATTTTAAGGATCTTCCTTGCTATTGGTATGAAAATAATAGTTGAATAAAAAGTGAATTGAAATTGTGATGCTGGTTGAATTGTTGATGATAATTGTATCTTTGGTGGTACGAGGAAGTCTACAAGGACAAGACAACAGTAGGGAGCAACAATATGTACACAAGCTCAAATTAGGTGCTCGACTCTTTTTTTATTTATTTTAAAAAAGCCTTTGCATGTTTTCTTTGTTGAATTGTTGCTTATTTATTGTCATATCATTGTAAAATCAATTAAAGAGAAGAATGAAATAGAAAGTTAAAGTGCAATGTTGCACTTGGTAGTCAAAGAAGATTTTTGAAATTAAAAGGTTTGTTGGTATTCAAAATGAGTGGTTAAGAAAGTAATGGTTTGTTTTCATTGGAAAGCTTGAAAATAAATAGGAAAGAAAAACAGAGAAGTAAAGTAATATTGGGGATTAACCGATATAATTGATTAATCTGCCACTAGATGGGGACTAATGATATTCATGGTTATTGATGACTGACATAATTTATTAGTCTGTCACTAGGTGGGGACTAATGACATTAGTGGTTATTAATGATCGTCATAATTGATTAGTTTGCCATGAGGTGAGGACTTATGGTATTAGTTGTTACTAGTGACCAACATAATGATTACTTTGATAAAATATGGATATTAATGGTCCCAGTAATACCAAAATCGAGAATTTATTTGATTAGTCAGTTATGAGAGCAGAAACTTTCGAAATAAAAAAAAATAGGTGAGTAAAAGGTAGCTATATATAGGCTAAAATAAAGTGTAAATGGCGGCCGAGTATAGGCTTAAAAAGTGAGTGGTAGCCATGGCTAAAATAAGGTTTGTTGTGGCAATATGTTTAGGCATGAAGTTGGGGATGTTTGGCAATGTGTTTAGATGTGAAACGGTACATCACGTGGTGGTTGATTTGATAACCCTAATGTGATGTGATCAATGGTTATTAGGTGGTTCATTTGTAATGGACTTAGTGGTAGTTTTAACGAGCCATTTGCATGATGATTGATGAATATATGATATCCCAATTCGAATGAGGTGGGTGGCTTTTTGTTAAACCAAATGGGTTGTTAATTTGAGCAATTGAACAACCTAATATGATGCAATTGTGGGTAGGTTTTAATAATCAATTTGAAGAAATGATGGGTGTAGATTATATAAAAGGTCATCCAGATGGAATAGGGGACATGTAGATACTGTATTGAATATCCTTAGTAGGAAATAGTCCGATGACAATTATTTGGTTAGTCGTATAGAAGGGATTCCAAGACTATTATGATAGCAAAATAAACATGAGTTTAGGCTAGTTAAGACAAGGAAATTAATAAAAAGTTATATATTGTTATGATAGTTCTATCAAAATGAGGAATAGCTATTGTAGTTTAAAAATATATGACATTGGGCTGTTAAGGCAACCCCAAATACGGGAGGAAAGAAGGGTTACGGTGATTGCCCTATGCTAACAGAGCATGGATTTTAGTATGGAGAAAAGGCATACATGTAAAGTAATAAATAACCAAAGTATTGAGTATACATGTTATGGTATGGTAAATCACACATATTTAGAGGGTAGTAGAAGGAAATAAGGTTAGAGCTACAGCTAGTATAAACCAAAATGGTTTATTGTGAAATCTCAAAGGAATGTGTCTATGGTGACCTTGTGTACATGTTGTGTTTTCAGGTATATGAATTAACTTTTGAATGCTAAAGATAATTCAACATACAACATGGGTGTTGATGGTAGTTCACATGCGTGGACAAGATATCGATAATAGCACAAAAATAGAAATGACAACTAAAGTAGAGGATTTGTATTAAAGAAAAAAAAGGATAATGACTAGAGTAAGGATTATAAAGATTTATGAGATATTTAAGTATGAAATAGATGAGTGAATGTTGGTATACATATAGATAATTTATGTATGGTTCGATGTATGACATGGAAGTCGACTAGTATTGCCTATAGTGGTTATGTTTTAATTTCTATTAGATGTTTTTATGAGAAGTTTCTTATAAGGCTATGTTTGTTTCCCGGAATTCACTTTCCGGGAAACCACTTTCTAAACTTTCCTGTATTTGTTTGCCATTAGAAAAGTTGGTCAACGGAAAATACTTTTCAGTCAAAGGAAAATTTGGCTTGATTTCCAGGAAAGTGTTTTCCTGGAAAATTTGAGCGGAAAACACTTTCCGAAAGTTGTGAAAATTTTAGAAATGTCATATTATTTGCTGATTATATCATATTTGGTCCTCAAACTTTTGATTGCTATATATATATTTTATTTTGAATATTTATTTTTCAGTTTCATCTCTTAAAATTTAATTTTTATATTAACTTTGGTTTTCATTTTTATAATTGTTATTTGCTTTTTCCTTATCATTTTTTTATTGAAATTTTTTATTCATCAAATTTGGTCCTTATTCTTTTGATTGTTACTCATTTTTTTGAAATAATTTATAAAATGTTAATTATTATTATTTTAATTTCTTCATCTTTTATTTTTTTATTTTTTAGATTTGATCTCTATTATTTTGATTATTATTTATTTTATTTGAGATAATTTATGAAATTATATTTTTTTTTTCAATTTCATTATCATTCAACTTTTTAATTTGTAAGATTTGTTCCTCATTATTTTAATAAACTTGAGAAAAATAAAATATTAATAAGTTATTTTCTAGCTCATTTTCCATGACATAACCAAATACTGAAAAATATTTTTCAACTTATTTTCATTACACTACCAAACATCAGAAAATAATTCACTTTCTTGTAATTCACTTTCAAAAAAAAAAACTACTTTTCAGCAAACAAACGGGGTCTAAATATTGTATGTTGCGGGTTATTTTGTACTATCCCAACAATTGATGATTTAAGCTTATCATTTGGCTACTATTAAGTAGGAATATGTATCATAATAGTTGTATGATTATGTACAATATGTAAGAACGTTGAAATTAAATGATTTTGGTATGAAACTTGTAATAAATTGTTGCCTGTATTGATTACGAGTGATTATTATGTTTAATAAATGTTTATATGTAAATAATTGTTAAGAACAATGATTGGTTGATTGAGAGGCCTGAGGCCGAACAATGAGTATGAGATGATGTGTTGAGAAATTTGTAATCCCTTGGGTTTGATAAACATGTATTCTAAAAGAAGTGAAACTGTTTTGAAACCTAAACAGAGAAGACTTTACCAGAATTTCATTAGAATTCTAAATGTATCGAATGTAATTGAATAGACATAAATTTTATATGAGATGTGTTATAAAAAAAATACACTATTTTTACTAAGATCAAGGCTCAAAATGTTGTACAAAATTGCAGGTCGTTACAAAGATTACGGGGTGTTATATTAGTAGTCTAGTGGTAGCTTATTTTAAACTCAATAATATCATGCATATTATGGCCAATCAACTTAATCATATTCAAAACGAACTACAATAAAATAGATTTGGAACTTAAGAGGCCTATACATTTTGAGGGAAATTCTTGTGATATTTTATAGCAACAAGCACTCTAATAAGAATTTTTGCAAGTACTAAACTCACCTTGTATATCCTATACCTAAACAAGAGGTATCATAACAACCTTAGCCCAATTTGGACAAGATTGTTCATGAGGTAACATCTACTCTACAAGTGTATAGGTAGTCTTAAGACAATCACATGACTCAACCATCTTATTTATGACCAACTCAATTTATTTTCAAGTGGGTCAGTAATAAAGGGTGAAATTGACTATTGATTATGAGATCATGATTTATAATGATGGTAAACAATCAAGTTCGACATAGAAAATGAGTCTTTATTAGGTTAACAAGTGAATATTATAGTATAACAAGAATACATAGAAGTATTAGGAAGGATGCATGTAAATAAAAAAGTGCAAATTATATTAGAATGTGTGTTTGTTTTTAAGGTAGCTTTTGTGATTCTGGTTTGAAAAAAGTAAGTTTTAAAAAAATATGGTTAACTGTGATTAGTTGGATTTAGATATATGTTTGGTAAAAATTATAGTTGAAGTTTATGTGTAGCAAAAATTATGTATAAAATATTTGGGGTAATTGTATTTGAAAGTGTGGTTGCAGTTGCTTTTTACTTGGAAATGCATCAAAATAATGCTTTTTTATTTTTTAAGAATTATTTTTTATATAAGTGCATCAAAATGATTTGAAAACACCAAACAAATAGTAATTTGAAGCAAAGAAAAAACAAAAAATTTCAATTTTTTTAAAAAATGCTTTTAAAACATAAAAACAAACAGCGTTGAAAAAATATTTTCGGAAATCAATTACAAAAATATATAAAAACTGCTACACAAAAACTGCGTTTCAAATTTAATTTTTTAGTGGGTCTCGCAATATAAAATATATTTTTTTATTATCAAATATATTACTATGTTTGTTTCACCACTAATACAAAAACTAGTGGAAAACAAACGCAACCTTAAGAATATATGTTCCTTATCTACCAAATATTATTTTTATAGGGTTAGGATTAGCTCAATCTCCATAATATTAAAATAAAGCCATATAGTAGCCGGAGACAATGACCGACCTCGTATACAAGATTTATTATGCAATTTACTTTCATCTTTATGTTATATATTGCTTTCTTTTCTTATCACAATTTTTTTTTCTTTGCAACTTTATTCACTCATTTTACCTTTTATTTTTTTTTTAGTTTTTGACGTCACTCATATTTTATTTCTTAGGTCAAATTTGATTATAATTAGCGAGTTATTATCTGTTTTTAATCAAGATTAAATTTTTAATTATAGTTTCTTCTTCTTGAAATGAAGAAATGAAAAACAAGCAGCCACCAGATTATCTGAGACCAACAATGTTATAAACAAACTGCTTGATATTCCTTGAGGAGGTATGCTGGTATTCTGGCGTAGCTTTTTGTGGATGCTAGAGTTGTTTTTCTTTAAGTTATAATAAAAGAACGTAGTTAATGCATTCAAATGTACTCTAATATTAGCGTAAAATCTTGAGCAGTTTAAATTTTAAATTCATAAAATCACGAGAAAAATCTACATAATATAGATGTTATGTTTATTTTTGTGTTTTAAAAGTATTTTTTAAAAAATTAAAATATTATTTTATTTTTTTGATGTTTTTAGATTATTTTAATGTGTTGATATAAAAAATTATTTTTTAAAAATAAAAAAAAAATTATTTTCATATATTTATGAGTAAAAAATATTTTAAAAAATAACCGTAATTAAACTCTCAACATGTGTTTCCGTGTAGAAGGTTATATAATATGATTGGATTTCCATCAAGTAAATTTAAATTTAAATATGAAACCTTGTAAATTCAATAAAAAGAAAAAGAGAATAGTCATGATTAAGAACAGGAAGAACTAATCGTATTTAATTGTACTACCATAATACTCTCTTTATATATTTAAAAAACCATTCAATTAATTGTTTTAGCCTTTTGTTTTAAGACTTGCATGATAATATTTTGAATGTCCAAGTTTCTCTCACTTGTAAATAATTGCAATTTACTTTTTCTTATATTAATATTAATATAAATCTTGATTATGTTCAAATAACATTACGATTGTAAAAGTAAAAAAAAAAATTTGTAATTCCTCATAATTATAATATTTTAAAAAAAAAATTACTCAAGAATTATAGAAAGTAACAAGAATATAAATATGCAATAATAAATATTGAATTTGTTTTTAAAATGTAAAATATATTTTAGGAAATGTACGTGGAAAGAGTTATACAATAAAATTAATTTATTGTAAAGCTTTTCATAGAAAAAAGAAAAATTAAAAGTTTATATGAATTATAGAAATTAACAAGAATAAAAACATGATAATAAATCTTAATATTTTTTTTAAAAAAAATTAAAAAATGTTATAGGAAAAATATATGTGGAAAAAATTATAGAATAAAAACAAAATTTCAAATGTATTGTTAGAATTGTATAGGAAAAGATAATAAGATATATAAACTTAAGAAGAAGAAAAACATGAAAACTGATGTAATAAAAATATCCTTCTTGATTTATCTTTCAAAAACGAAATTATCCCTTCCAAGAAGCTATTTTATTATGATGACGTGGAGCGACATGATTGGAGAAAAATAGGCCTATCTATCCAGCAGGTCGAATACTGTCATGGAGCCATTAGTTTCCATTAGTGAAAGATAGAGAAAAGAGAGAGAGAGAGAGAAGGATGATTCTGGTTTCACCGGATTGCCTCTCTAATTCTTATTCGTCGATGCTGTTTTCTCGCAATCCCATGCTCTCCTCTCATCTCTGCTTCACAATAAGAAGAAGGACGTTCCGAACGAAGACGAGTCGACGACTCTGTGTAGCGAGTAGTCTGATTACAAGCCCTGAGTCATTCGAAGTTGGGAGACTCATTGGCAGCTACGGCTTCATGAACATTACGAGGTGTACATATGTATACTTATACTCTTTTTTTTTTCTTAATACAATTGATTAGTTCTAAATGGAATTACATTTGTTTTCAGCTATTCGGCAGGAGGAATGGATTTTGAATATTCAGGTGGACAGCTGAAGGTTCAAGATGTAGGAGAAGGCAGTGTGAAGATCAGGTGCGCCTTTATTTTATTTTATTTAATCACAATTATAACTAAGGGTTTGCGTGTTGCTCTGATTTGTAGTAACTATTATATATATTCATGGCAGTTATTTTTCAGGCTTTACGAAGGAAGAATAGCGCAGGGTTCACTTAGAGGCACTCCTGTTGTTTTCAAGGTGATTTTTCTTTAAATACTAGCAAGTAAGTGAATCATATACCGAGTAATATATGCTTTCCGACTTAAATCAATGCACATCTTCTAATATTTATTGTAATTCACTCGGTTGTGGTAAGGATCTTGCAGTGTATTTATATATTTTGCCAGGGGCTGAATATGTTATTCCCATTTCCCGAGTTAATTAATGATTAAAGGAGAAGAGTGTAGCTAAATCTATATTTTCTTTTCTTTTCAAATTCTAATTTATTAAGGAATTTAACAACAATATTTACTAAATGCCCCCCTAAATCGAGAGCAGTTGAAAATTATAGCGACTGTGCCATCTTCAATTTGACATTTCTCTCTTCCCAGTTATCTTTGATCTTCCTTTTCCTCCTTGTGGAACTTGAATGGATGTTGTTGACCCGTCACATCGCAAAGTTTTTTTCTTCTTCTTTTCTTTTCACACCGAGATTGCTGGTTATGAAGGTATATCCTGGACAGCGAGCTGGTGGCATAGAAGCTGATATGATGGCTGCAAATGAGCTCAATGCCCATGCTGTACTTCAGGTTGGATATTGAAGGCTTTTCAAATATTAGTGACATGTTATTTTCTTTTTTATATACCATGGAAGGTCTTTTCATGTACATCTTTCACAGAGCAGTTCAAAAGGTGCATGTCAGAATCTCCTGATGCTTGTTGGAGGATTTGAGACAAAAACTGGAGAACAGGTTTGTTATACCAGGTCAAATAAGAAAAACTAGTCATAGTTGTTTTGGGAATTTTCTTATATGATAAAAAATTGATGAAATTAATGTATACAGTGGCTTGCTTTTCGCAATGGTGGGAAATATAGTGCAGCAGACTATGCAAAAGTTACTAGTGAAAAAATTTCAAAAAGCATTTCGACCAAGGAAAACTCCTGGAATCATTTTGAACAAGAACAAAAAATAAAGCGCAGAAGATATTTTGTTATCAAGCTACTTCAGGGGGCTATTACTGGTCTAGCCTACATGCATTACCATGACAGATTGCACCAGAGTCTTGGACCATCTTCTGTTGTTCTCAAGTATGATCATAGATTTTCATGTTTCCTGTTTTAACTGTTACTGTCATAGTTGTCTGCTTACTGATATTTCACACAATGTTTTACTTGAATAATGGCAGCACTATAGCAGAGAGAGAGGCTCCTTATTTAGTTCCACGACTTCGAGATCTAGCCTTTTCTGTTGATTTGAGGTGCTATTAAAATTCCTTTTCTTGCAATTACTTCTCAGCAGGCTTTTGTTTTCAACTTAGAAATGTTATCTGTAGACAAAACTCATCGTCCTTGACATTTAGAAACAGATCATATAAGTGATTCCTCTACATGCAACAGCATTGTGGGCAAGCTCTTTGAAACAAACGTGGTTTAGTGAACCACAACTGAATGAATTCAAACATGTCAAAAAAGTAAAACAGAGAGAGAGAGTGAGAGAAGGAATTAATCGCAGTTGCTATGTTCTTTCTTCTGTGATTGTAAATCTTGTGTAAGCTGTAACACGTATACGTGTTGACCTGTATGATAGGATGTAGCACATTGGTTCCTTTTATTTTAGTAACATGGATGCGCTCAATTTCTCACCCTTTTTTCACCACTATAATATTTTGTGATTAGTGAGAATGTAACAAGCCAATCATTTAAATCTAGTGCTTCGTGAAGGAAGGAATTTAACAGTCAACTGATAATCAACCAGTTGTTCCGTCGCACTCAGATTTCTTATTATTAATATTATTATTCACATAGATGCATACTGGCCTTCAGACAATCTATCTGCAGACTCTTGCAGAAAGGGATGGAGTTAACCATCAATCTTCATCATACAATATCCCCAATCCAATGAGGATCTGGTTTTCCCCAACTGTCTCCCAGATGTTTCCTCAGATGGCAAACCGAGTTACGGAGGTGTTAAAGGTTTTCTTACTTCCAGGAATAGAAATTCACGAAAAAACATTTAGGGATTTTCTTGGTGAATTGAAGGCAGACCAAATGATGTACACTTAAGAGAGAAGGGACTTAATACCATTGTAGATTCTTGTATGTGCCATCCATGAATCTTAATGCTTATAAGGAGATTTCTTACTTGTGACTGTAAGAGGCTTCTTGATATTGCAGTATAGTTTCACAGGTTTGAACACATTAGCGCATTTTCACTTCCAAACATGACTTATCAGGATTTCAAATTTAGAAGATGGCCGTGGGACATTATCAGAAGGACTTTGGAGAAGAGCAATTGCTGCTGGAGCCTCCACACCTATGGAGAAACGAGCCTTTGGAATTGCAGATGACATGTACTGTTTCAGAACTTGATGGTTCTATCATTAGTTTTTTCAGCTCTTTAGGTCCTTTGACCAATTTCTTTTCTGGTCCTACATAGATATGAAGCTGGTCTTCTTCTTGCATACTTGGCTTTTGTTCCATTTTGTGAAGCAGGCATTGTGGATGCTCTTTCTTTGCAAGTAAGCAGAAATATGACTACCTCTGATTAATTATTATATCATTTGTAGGCAGGCGTTTCTCTTCATCTACGTGATATAAGCAAGTCCAGAGCACCCAAAATCCTGAGCACATAATGCCTTTATACACCTTCATATTCTTCAGAATGTGTTTTCCTGACACTAACAATTTATGCATGAACCTGCAGAGGCTTTTAGAAAACACTTTCCGACTCGATCTTGAAGCTATGAGAGAGTAAGATGATTTTTGTACCTTATTTTGACTTGCTTAAAGTCCATTAGCCAGTGCATGCATAAGATGAATTTGAGATTATAGGAGTTTAAAAGGTAAGAATCAGATACATTTATAAGCATCCTTCGTTTGGCTGAGCTTGACTTCAGGAGTTATGTTATGGTCTTATGCATCAAAACTTGGCTGCTTCTTATCTAGTTGAGTCCATGCGTAGATAATGATGCAGATGATACTTGAACATTTGTAGTTCAACAAGAGCTACAGACACATTTTAGCAGATTCTTTCTTAGTGGGGATCTATCTTCTACACTATGATTTTTCAAATATAGGATGAAATCCAAGTGAAAAGGTGGTTTGTATGCCAAAGGGAACAACAAATAATTCTCAGTTTGGCTCTGAGCAGAACCTCAAAGACTCTGCTACCCGTAGAACACGACGAAGATAAAATGCAAAGTAAAAACGAAACTCTACATTATATCCAAAATTTAGGAAGTTAACTTGTGTGTTTTTCACACATACTTGAATACTTAGATTCCTGCAGCTGGTTGTTTGTTTAAACGCTTTTTAAACACTAGTTTTCTACAGTGTATTATTTAAATATGCATTGCATATTTTTATGTAATATTTAATTGATTGTTTAAATTTTAATAAAAGAACAAATTTAAGTATCGATTGAATTAATTTCTCGTGTTAGATTCAATATTGAAACAGTATTATTTAAATTTAATAGTTTGATTATGTTTTTGGCATATCAAACCATGGACAATATCAATTATATGGCCAAGAAATAGACAAGTTTCCAATAGATTAGGAACTAAGCTCAAGCTTGTCATGGATCTTGAGGTGTCCGAATGCTAACACACTTGGTTTTTCCTCCTCTGTCTTTGCCCTTTCTGGCACACAGATATTGTATAGCAGATGATCGTTTGGAAGAAGCTGTGAAGTTTCTGGATCTTGGTGACCGGGCTGGATGGCAATTACTTCAGGTTTTTTATATATATATGCAAAGCTATAATGCCTAACATTTGGTCTGCAATAATTCTGTGTCTTTCCGGTGTGCAGGCAATGCTAAATCCAGACTTCCGGAAGAGACCAATCGCAGAAGCTGTGCTTAAGCATCGATTCATGATCGGAGCTGTTGTTTGAGTGGCGAAGAGCAAGTTAAGTGTACATGATTGTAATTATCAAGAGCAACAATTAAAAAAAGAAAAAAGAAAAAAGAAAAAAAAAGGAGCATGTGCGTCCTCTTCATCATAGTATTTCTGTTTTTCCTTTGGAAAAAGTGACGCTGTCTCAACTTTTGTATTGGTAGATGGTAACCAAGAGTGATTATTTTTATATATATAAAAAATTAGCACGTTTAAAAATAAATGGTAAATTAATATCAGGATTGTCAATTTTATTTTGATAGCTATTTTGTTTTTCCAATTATAATGAAATATTTTAATTTTAAAGTGTTTCGATAAAATTGTATTGTTTATATATATATATATATAAAAAACAAACATAATTTAAATTTAAGATAAATTAATTATAAATTATGCAATACAAATATAATGCGAAACAAATATAATTTTAAAATTTAAAATATTTCTAAATAGTCAAGATTAAATAGATTTTTAACTTAAAGTAATTCAACTTAAACAAAATATCAAAATATTATGAAAGTAAAATGTTTTAACACAAATATTTTAAATATAAAGTTAGGTTAATGTTATCAAGGCAAATGAAATCTAAAGCATCCCTTGTTTTGCTCAAATTCTTACAAAAGTATAAACATGAAATAACAACATGAATATAAACCATATATATTAGTGATAAATCTAATTTTAAAAAATTAAAATTATTGTTAATGAAAATAGCAATAATAATTTTTAATATTATTATCAATATCATTCTTATTGAAAATAGTAATGAAGAAGAGTTTTTTATAATTATGTGGTTTAATTAATAAAATTGAACAAGGTTCAATTTGATTCAATGACTTTTTAAGAGTGGAACGTGACATGTGGAATGAAACCGGAACGTTCCGGGTGAAATTCAGCCGAAAAATCCGGAACGGATCGAGATTTAAAATAAGATGAAATTTATTCTGTTTTGTTCTGTTTTTTGAATTAGTATGGAATGTTTCAGTCATTTCGGGCGAAACAGAACGGAATTGACAACCTTGATCAGCACTTCTAAGTCTCTTTTTGAAAAATAACATTCTTCATTAAATGTTTGCTAGTGAAAATTGTGATTTCTTAAAAAAAAATTAATATTTTAAAGAAAATTTTAAAATCCTGGAATAATTTTTAAAAGGAATTAAATTTTTTTTATTTTTTCTTTACTTCAATTTAATATTTTTTGGTGTTTTTAGATCATTTTAATATGCTGATATTAAAAATAATTTTTTAAAAATAAAAAAATATATTATCTTGATGCATTTCAGAATGAAAAACATTTTAAAAATAACCGCAACCACACTCCCAAACAAGCATAATTTTTTTTTAAAAAAAAATTACCAGTGCTAATTTATTAACATTTTTTAAACTGTGTTATATAGAAAAATACCCATCAAAAGTTGTGATTTTATTGTCATCAGGGGGTGGAGGTCGGAGTACCTGCAACTGTATGATAACTGGGATGTTTGTATGGCATCGGAGTAATACTTTTAAAAATGTTTTTTTGATTATAAATATATATTAAAATAATATTTTTTAGTTTTTTTTATTTTTAATATTAGAATATTAAAATCATTAAAAAAACATCTAAAACAATATTTAATATTTTTTAAAATAAAAAATAATTTAAAAAAACATGCTGTAACCAAAAAATAAACACTCGATTCAAGATCCACACAAGGAAATGCAAAATCTTCTTGTTTCACGCAGTATTTTCAAATTGTTATCTTACGCAGATCTCAATGACGGGCTTGGTCAGCCGGCATTTATACTAAAAATTTCACAGGAGTTTTCTATGGATTATTTTTTATTTAATTTTTACTTATAAAAATAATCAAATTAAAATTTTATAAAAAATAAAAAATAAAATTAAAACCAAATCAAAATTAATTCAAACTAACCAGTTTTGATTTAATTCAGTTATTTTATATTAAAAACCAAAACT
>Ga0325404_1000435_pt1 | contig 41209 bp, 22 predicted proteins | sample PopdelMetagenome_18_FD_205664 | JGI IMG/M metagenome (GOLD analysis project Ga0325404, IMG submission 205664) | Populus deltoides microbial communities from Bellville, Georgia, United States - Xylem-Control-R1 | ecosystem: Host-associated > Plants > Phyllosphere > Stem > Wood/Secondary xylem...
CTCTCTCTCTCTCTCTAGGATTCAGGCCGTGGCATCAGCCGTGGAACTCGAGAAAAGAACTCATGTCATGGGGCTGTGGGATGGCATTCGAGTGTTTTTTCCAAACTAAGTACTGAGAAAAGTTTGTTCTCATCCAGTACAGTGTAACTGGTTGCGCTTTGTCTTATCCGTGCAACTTGAGATACGCAAGTCTCTCTCACATGCTTTTTTTTTTTTTTAACTCGTTTGTTTATTTTATTTTTTAATTCTTATACTTGATTAATTTTAGTTTCATTATTATAATCATTTTATCTGTTATTTTTGCACAATTTTTTTAAACTAAAGTTAATGCTTATTTCTTAATGTAATTGCAAAAAAAAGTTAATTTTTACCCAAAATATTATTACTTTTAGCTGCCTTAAATAAAAATAAATTTAATTAATAAAGCTATCTAAATCTAAAAATATATAAAACTTAAACCACCATATAAGAATTTGGGTAGAGAAAATAAAAAAGAGAAGAAATACACAGACAAAATAATTAGTAGGAGAGAGAAAATAAAAAAAATGAAACACTAAGGATCTTCCTCTTATTGAAACAATATTTACAGATAAATCCATACATGCAAAAAAAAAAAACTTATTTTTAAAGGTGCTAGTAAGTTTCATATTAGATGGGGAAATGTTTTTCTTTCCAACAAAAGATGGTCAAGATATGTCTGTAAATTCACATATGGCACGGGTATTGGAGCTAGGCACAGGAATTGGAGCTAAGCTATTGATACCAACTAGTACCGGGATCTCGAATCTTGATCGGGTTTTATATAGATAAAAACCAGAGTTATATTTGATTCAAAACTTAGGTAAACCATCAAGTCAACCCAGGTGAAACCATAATGTGTTTTTAAATCGTTATACAGACTCAACAAAGTGGTTGTGTTCATCTTAAACATGTTAACACATCGTTTTCAATGACCTCTTAAAACTTCGTTCAACCAACGCATCCCTATATTATATGAAATCATACATGGTTCTTTATGCATATAATTAATATAATACATGTTTATAGCTCCAGCCATGCATATAATTAATTTATGTATATCAAATTGTCTCCTTAAAAAAAATTCATCATCCTCATCGTTTTCATCGTCACCATCACATCGTCATCGTTACTATCATCGTCGTCGTTGTTGTTGTCGTTTCCATCATTGTCATCTCCAACATCACCAACTGACGCACCATTACCTTTACAACTAGGATAATTCATGTATTTTACAATACAATTCATTACATTATCATAATCGTCATCAAAATCTTCATTAAATATGACATTAAATCGTGGATCATCCATATCTTCAATTGCATGTAAATAAAAAAAAATATATAGGTTGTTAATAAAATACCATAAATTAAAATAAATAATATTTAGTAAAAAAAAACAATCACAAACTTGAGAAGAATAACTTTATCACAAACCTGTCAAGACCACAAAGGTGTTTCACTTGCTTGTAACAAATTCAGTCGAGATATTTGTTCTGAATAGAAGCATCCCCCTTTATATAGAAAGAAGTAAATGATGCCTTGCATGAAGAATTTCAATTTGTTTGTCGACATTGCTGAAATAAGTTTATCTATGTATTTTTTGTACATATTTTGCTTTCAGTAAAATTGTTTACACAAGTTCTGACATGTATGAGTTGGAAAAATTAAATATGAATGCACTTTCATATTAAACATCTTGTTACTTTCACGTGGTTTCTGGCAAGTTATTGTTCTTTCTTTGTTACTCTATATTCTTTGTTTCTATATTTTTTGAATCTTTGTTTGTATAGTCGATTACTTGCCAAAATTTGTACTCTAAACACTATCACATGTATTATTTTCACATGTAAGTCATCAAGACATCAACCTGAATTTTTTCCTTTTATCCTACTAGTTTCATTGGGAGCTTTTGTTAAAAAGGCATTCATTTGCAACCTTTGTCATCCTTTTTTTTTACCATTTATTTTCTTCTTTTCAAGTTGTTTTCTTGTTTTGGCCGATTGTCTTTATTTTTTTATCATTCTCCCATTTTATTTTTTTATTTTGTTGGCAGACATCTTATTTGAGCAATAAATCTACTATTATACAAGTCTACCTTCCCTTTTTTTTCTGGTATTATATCAAAGTCACAGACCGTAACAAGAATTCTTGAGAAATTGCTCATCCAAAACGTTGCACTTTGTAATATTTATTTCCACCAATATTCACAACAGACATACATATTGAGTTATTGAAACATACATTGATAAAAAATAAAAGTATCACATATTTACGGTAAATAGTTATACTCACTAAAATATTACATGTTTATGTTAAATTAAACAAAATCTAGCTTAACAATGCAATAATACAACATTCATAAAAGAGAATTTATTTTGGAACAACAACTAGTCTCTTAAATTACAATATAAATAAAGACAAATGCAGGCAACCCAACAATCCAATAACTTACTTAAGAAGTTCATAACTACAACAACATTTAAATTAAGAAACAAAGCAATTAAAAATAACTGAAATGAATATGCCTACATCTCACAATTTTAAATGTTGAATAATATAACAAATGAAAACCAACTTCTGCAAATGGAAATTGTTCTTTTCAAAATTATCAGCTAATTATTCTACAAATGTAAACATGTATAAATAAATTATCAAGCATGTCAAATAACATAACACATTAAATTTAGCTAACACTTCAACATAGTAAATAAATTAATGCTTTAGAAAAGAAAGCAACACCATGTCAGCTAAGCACATTTACTTTGTGCATACATTCTCTTCAGCCATTTCAACTTCTCTTTAAGACCACCCATACGAGACCACATTTCTCTTTTCCTTCTTAAACTCAGATACTCTATAGCGAAGTCATGAAAATCATCATCAATTGAAACTTTAGGAATTGAGTGGAACTCAGCCATAAGCTCAGGAATACTACAGCTTTACTGATCCATATGCAAAGAAGTGGAATCACCCCTAGTTGACATATTCTTAAGTAGTTGATCTCACCTTAACAGTAGCTGAACGCCAATTCCAGATGTCCTTTTTCTTTTTAGCTCAAACCTCAGAGGAATCTCTTTCTTTTCTTTTACCACTACTCCTTGTGTTGCTGCTGCTCGACACATTCACACCGCCTAGGGGTGAGCAAAAAAACCAATAAACCGATTAAACCAAGAAAACTGGAAAAAAAAATAATCGAAAAAACTGAACTGAAAAAAAACAAAATTAACAGATTAAAAAATCACAAAAAATTTCCGGTTCGGTTTCTAAAGTCTGAAACTGATTGAACCGAACCGAACCGGTTCAACCAACCAACACTTACAAAAAAACAAGTATAAATACATTGTTTTCTAACCTTATAATATCAGCCATCAGCCGCCGCCGCCCCTTCCCTCTCCCTCTCATTTTACTCTCTGCTTTGCTTTGATTTTCCTCCCCTCCCTTATGGATTTGGTTCCTTTGGGTTTTTTTGGATTTTAATTCTCCTGTTGAGTCCGTGCCACAAATGGAATTGGAATAGTAGATCCATTCTTTTTCTTTTATTTTTCATATCCATGGATTTCTAACAAGTGGATTTCTACACCCCCCTGCTATTTGATTAATTACAGTGAAATGGATGAATGATCCCTCGAAGAATCAAACCCACTCCCATCTACGTCCATCAAAATCTGCTAATCAAATCACATAAAGGTATGTTAAACATAACGCATTCACAGACTGTTTGGTTGGCTCTACTGAAACTGAGAGTGACAAAGAAGATTACTTGGTTGGGTTAACTTGCTAAATGGCTGGGTCTAGCCATGGAAGCTTGAATGGGTCTTCACCTCCATTAACTTGGGATCTACTGTATGAGGCTGCAGGAGAAGTAGAAAGGACCATTGGGTTTGAACCAGTTTAGAAGGGAAAAAAACCGAACCGAAATTAATCGGTTTGAACCGGTTTTCGGTCCGATTCGATTCAAAAAATTAAAAAAATTCGCTTTGGTTGTTTATTTTGGTTCAAAACCGGACCGAACCAGAAATGCTCATCCCTAACGCCGCCAACCATTCAAGAAATGTCATTCTTCAAATCTAGAATTTCATCCTCCTTCGAATCACCGTTTCTTTCTTCCAAATTAGCGGCATCAATATTGACATTGCTTATGCTGATCGACATCATTGCCACCAAGTACTCCTAACGATGGTGCTCACGCATACTCTCCAGTAGCAACAATGTTGAAATACATTCTGTCAAATTTAAACTTCAAAGACGGTTCAATACCAATATGTCTGAATTTTTTGGCTCATTTAATTTCCTACATAAAATAAATAAAAATAATTAATGCAACATCATATAGTAAAAAAATTATAAAACATGACAATTACAAATGAAATTGTTAGGATCATAAAGATTAACCTAAATTTCCACTTTTCACCACTCATCGCTAGCCGAAATTGTTCATAATTCACTACTCCAGCCCACACCAGTTTAAAAAATGAGCTTTATCCTTCAATCCTTTTTGCATCCATCCCATTTGTTTTTCAATTATGTTTTAGTAAATGCATGGTCAGTTTGTTCTTTGAATGATGTTATAAGAAATTTCCAACATGTTTTATCGAAATGAGTATTAGTTCTCATTCCTATATAAATGGCCTTAATGCATAGGTTACAAAATGTATGCAACATTTCCTTTATCTAAGAAACCTTATCCATAGATTCAGAACATTCCATTGCATCTTTTAAAACATTTAACAAAGAAAACAAGCAATGATATCATATTTATATGAAATAATCAGTAATAACACAAACACTAAATACTTATTATAAATAATAAGAAAAACATAAAAATATAAAATGCATGTTGTGAAACACTTTAGTTTATTGAATAATTGACAAGACACACTTTAATAACCCTTATTTGAGGAAAACTGGAAGCATGAGGTGTTGATACAATATAGTTTTAATGATTTAGGGGACAAAAGAAAACAAAAACAACAAGCTGTGAAGGGTAATTATAAAGATGACTAAAAGCATGTCACATGCTTGCTTACTTCAAAAAAAAAATATATTGGGATAACTAGCTTTTGCATAACAAGACATTCCACCACAATCATTCATTCTCAAGATGTAAGGACACTCAACTCAACATTGTCTTTTCTTTGTTTTTTCTCTGGTTTTCTAGTATTTGGATTTCAAATTTTGAAACTAACTACCTTATCTATTTGTTGAGGTTATTATTGGAGCAACAATTGTTTTAGTTAATTTTTTAAAGTGAATTTGAGTTCTATTTCATCATTAGATACCTTTTATAGTACCTTATTTCCCCTTTTAAATATTAAACTGAAAGCAAAAGGAACATATAAAAGAGGTAGCATCAAAATCATATAATACAGACCAAGAAACAAAGTTCATAGAGGATAAGGGCATTAGGCTTTCTTTATTAAAGACAAATGCTTAAAATAATTAATGCAACTTTCCTTGCTTTGATTCAATTGTAACTATAGGTTATCCGGTTACAACAAACACTACTTTCCACAAATCAAACTCAATCTACAATTCAAGACTTTGTCTGTTATAAACAAGATGATTATTTACTCCTTTATAAGAAAAAAAAACTCAAAACTTCATCAATTATACAATACCTTAATTCAATCTTTACAAAAGCAACTAAATCTAACCATTTAGCAAAAAAAAAAGAAATTGATTTTAGAGCAGACAAAACCCATGTTAATAAACTAATCAAACATAAAAAACTCTATAAAACATAAGTTATTCAAAACCTTTGAGAACAGGTTTGAATATCAATTGTAAAACGTAATGGTAAACAATATATTTATGTTGCATGCAAGTGCAGTAGTTTGTAGTTAATTAACAACATTGACAATTATTCACAATCAAAATAAATTAATTAAGTATCACACAAATTAAAATTTGTAGTTAATTAATTTTTTTTTGAGATGGAGATAAGGAAGAAACTCACGGTTAGTGTTTGTTACAAGAACAGGTTTCCCAACACCTTTACTTTTTGTCACTTGAGTTTTCCCAACACATATTTGCTGTCTATTTATGCCAAAAAAGAAAGTAAAGCACCGTCAGAAAACATCATAAGAAAATCTAAGTTAAATTTGATCTGATTTGAAGAAGAATGAATAAGGGGGTGCAAGGATATAAGATTTGAATTTGCAAAAAAAAAAAATCCATTACAGAGCTTATTCTTTGACGAATGAGCTTACATAATCATTAAAAATTACCTTTTGTTGAATGAATCTGGCAAAATAAAATCAAAGAAATAGAAGGAGGCAAGTTAAATGAATATCAAGAGGAGAGAAGAGAACAAAGGGGAATATCAAGGTTGAAAAAATTTAGGACCGATGATGATGATGATAGATTAGTGGTTAGCAATGGTGGGCAGGAATTTTAGATCTATAGATTGTTTTGGTATTTTTTTCAACAGTTTATTTCTCCATGATTTTTGTCGGTGAAAGTTGAGAGAGAATGCTTTCAAAAGCAAATGAAAATTACTTTTCAGAAACTAAGGTTCAACCTTAGTTTTTGGTGGGAATCACAGTCACTAAAATTATGGTTCATGCCTAACCAAACACTATAAAACTGTGTTTCAACGCAACCTCACTCGTAGTCACAATATCAAACACCCACTTAACGTAGAATAAAAAACTTCATGTGATTTCAAAATTTTATTGTCATTTCCATCCTAAAGCGTTTCTTTATGATAAAATAACAATTATTTTATTTTATTTTTTTAGATTAATCCAAATTAAACCAGTTTACTTGTAACCTAGTTGAATTTTTAAATTAGGTTAGGTAACGATGCTAGTATCTTCCTTGCTTTTACATGAATAATCCACAATGGTATTTCCTCTTTCTCTCTCTTTTCTTTCACAAAACCTTCGGTTTGAAACTTGTCTTCCCATTTCTGATTGGTTTGATTCTGCAGAGGAAAATGCCACTACAATAAGGGCATTTTGCTGACATTGGTCTTCTGGGAAAAAAGAGAGAAAAAACTACCATGCAGCACACAAGATAAAAGAATGGCATAACAAGCGACATGTTAGGCTACAAGAAGGGTATTTTGCTGACGTTGGTCTTTTTCTTCCAAAAAAAAAAAATATATTGGTATAAAAATATTTAGTAAATATTTTGTTTCAAAAACATTAAGAGATAAAAATGTATATTTTAGCAAATATTTTTCAAATAATATTATTCTATCAAACTTTTAATTTATTATTCTAATTTATTTTTAAAAAAATCATGAAAAGGTGGAATAAATCTTTTGTTCTTTCTTCTTACTTCATAGTACTAGCTAGCAAGCTTTGTCTGTTTCTCTTATCTGCTGGATAAACCTAGGAGCCTGCGCTTTCTTTCACTTGTGCGGAAATCTCAAGCTCAGGAATCACATGATCTCCTTTTGACATGTGTCCCATTCATTCTGCCAAAACAGCTTTGCACCCTCTCCCATGTCATTGCACTCAGTCGCAGCATTGAGATTCTGATTGCGACTTCACCTTTCTAGGATCATCTCTCTCTCTGCATTGGGATATGGTGATTCTGTTGCAATCTTATTACTACCGCTGTGCTAGCAAAAAACCAAAAAGAGCAAAACGCAGCATAGGTGTTTCACATGGCATCTCTCACGCCTGGGTTGCTATCCAAGCTACTGGAGAGCGCTGGCAACAAGGACGTGAGAGTCACTGGAGAGCACCGCTCTGCCCTTCTTCAAGTTATAGAGATCGTGCCCTCTCTCTCTGGAGCCCCAAATGATCCTTGGCAGAGCCAAGGATTCTTCGTGAAAGTCTCAGACTCTCTGCATTCCGCCTACGCCTCCATCTCTGATGAGGACTCGGACTTGATTTACAGTGACAAAATCCAACTGGGCCAATTCGTTTATGTTTCGCGCTTCGAGGTTTCTGCCTCTGGCTCTCCTGTTCCTGTTCTTCGTGGGCTGAAGCCTGTGCCCAATAAGAGAAGGCCTTGCGTTGGGAATCCTAAGGATTTGGTGTCCAGCGATTCTTTGCCCAGTAGTGGTATTAGTTATGTTACATCAACTGATTTTAGCAAGGACAAGGAGAAGAAGAAGTTGATAAGTCGACAAAGACTATCCAAGATTAACAATATTGTCAAGAAATCAGACATTGTTGTGGAGGATTCCAAGCACATGAAAAGGGATTCTTTGGATCAGACGAGGAGATTGAGTTTGGACTCTGCTAGGAGGATCTGGGAGCACCAAACTCCCACCCCAAAAACTGTTCCTCTTAATAAATCATCAAAAACTGTATGTTTTTGCTTCTCCTTCTTTCCTGTTTTCAATTTCCTTGAGAGTCGCTACACCATGCATTATTTTGATTTAGTACTGTCAATAACTGCATTCTTCACTTCACATTTTTTTTTCACAATCATTTTCTTTTATCTAAAGACTAGCTCTTCTGCTTCGAATTTATTGAACTCATACTTGCTTCATATACTAACATCCATTGCCTAGTTGAAGGTATCCCAATCACATCATACTCTTACTATGGAGTAGACGGGATAATCCATAGAAAGAAAGTAATTGTTTTAATGAGAAACAACAAGCATTTGTTTACTGAAATCATATCCCTGTCATGTGCTTCTCAATTTAAGGGTCCATTTATCTACGCCCAGAAACATACAATGATGCTTGTTGTGTCCAGTACCATTTATCTACGGTCATTGTTTATTACCTGTTTCTGTGTAGGTTCGTTCCGATAAGAAGGTTCCTTCCAAGATTGACTCGTCACACAAGCGCCTATCTTTGAGTCTTTCCCCATTGAAAACCAAGAATGGGATCTCTTCATCCATTCCAATTGTAAAGCCTTTGAAAAAAGATATGAAGTCAGCTACTGACCATGTTATTCCTAGCCGACTGGTTCAAGTTCCCCTGATTTCCAAAACTTGGTCCAAATATAGAATTTCCTGGGATGCAATTCCTCCTGCCATTCACCATCTCGGAAAGGTCTGAAGTTATACCGGATTATGAGATTCTGTTCCAGATTGTACCGTTGCCAAGTTCTTCGTAAATTATCTTTTAATCAGAAAAAAGAACTCAGTTCTCATGTTCTTGGTGGTTTCAGGAAACTCTATGTTGTAAGAATGCTGCAGTTTTGGCTGCTGCACGTGCGCTTGAAGAAGCATCGGCTGCTGACAATGTCATTCATTGCATGCAGTATGAATCCTTTGGCCTTTTCTTTCTTTCTATTGTCAACTTGTTGAATTCCTAATGTTTTTCATATCCTGCAATATTGTTGCTGACTTATGAACAACACCCCTCTCCCACCCCTCCTTTTTCATAGTCATTTGATTAAAATTTTAATCTAACTAATGAGATTTTGCTTTCTGGCTGTCACCAGTTTGACGCCAACTTAACAAGTGTTGATGAAGGTTATCAGTTGGATAATGGTGCAAAGCTTTGAACTGCGTTTTCTTGGGTGTTAGGCTGTAAAATATGGAAAGAGCCTTTATACGAGATAATTTAGGGTGCGTCAGCACCTACGTTCACTTCCCAATGAAATCAATTTTTCTCTTGCCTCTCCATCTATAGTTCAATGGGATTAAGAAAAATGAGTAAAGCAACTAAAACTCATGTGTTATATGCATCTCTGGTTTGCCTGAGGATGCAGTGGATCTGGCATCCTCTGGAGATTAATACAGAGAGTTGTGGAGGGGGGAAACTAGATTAAAAAAGAAACCACGAGAAAGGGTTTATCTGCCAACTTGAAATTTATATGAAAAGCTTTTCTCTTATCCGTTTTACCACATGTTCCAGCTTAATGCTTTTCTTTTTCCTCCAGATCATTTGCAGAACTACACGAGTCTGCGCAATCAGCGTCTTCAGGACCATTAGTGGAGCAATATTTGGACCTCTACCAGAACATTCAGAGATCAGCAAAGATTGTTAATTCTTTACTCAGTGATGCAAGTCTTCTTGAAACTAAAGCAAGCAATTATGATAGCCTGCAGCGTGTATTTCCTGATGTATGTAAAAGTTCAAGAAATACTAATGCAGAATCTTGGGTTCATGCTGCTATACAGACTAATCTTTCCAAATTCAGTTTGTTAAAGAAGCCAGAGAAGAGTGGAGTTTTGGATATTGATAAATGTCATTATGTCATCCTAGATAATTCTCTAGAGGAATTGAATTCTGAGAATCAATCGCCTCAAAACAAACCATGTCTTAGAAACCACAGCAACTATATACCGGATTTAAGTGCTAAGCGGGTGCCATCTTCAAAACGACATCTTGCATCTGTAAAGAAAGTGAATCCTGAAAGGAGGGATTGTCCCAGGGGAAGTGGATTAAAGGAGACAGCATGTTTAGCAGAAAAGCTGCTGTTAGATTCCCGTGAATGGTTCTTGAGGTATATGGAGGATTCATTGAATGTCGGTTTTGGGTTATGTGAAGGGAAAATTTCTGAGATTGCAGGTTTTCTTGGGCAGCTTAGAAGGGTGAACCAGTGGCTGGATGACTTAGTCGGGGGTGGGCTTAAGGTTGATGCGAGGATAGAAGGCTTGAAAAAGAAATTATATGGATTCCTGCTAGAATATGTTGATTCTGCTACTGTTACTGCTAAGTAGGTAAATACTAAGAGAGCTAACAAAATGACACTGAAACTCACCAATTTCTGGTTTCAGATAGACATTGTTATATGAGTTCGTTGAGAAGTTGCGCGTTCAGAATATTTCATTTTCTCAGGTGGTAAAACCATAGTTGACCTAGTGTTAGGAAACGTGCCAGCCAGAAATATTGTAACCTGTACTGCGTTTGTATGCAATAGATTGCTTGAACAATTTGCATCTATTGTCAGTCAAGTTTTTATGAATTATGTTGAAACTTTACAAAGTTCACTCATAAAATAAGCAAAGTGCAAGCAGTGTCTGTGGACGAAGTGGTGCTTCCCTAAGTTGCATTTAAAATGGAATCTTATTAGAGTGATTAATTTTCAGAAGAAATAATAATGTAATCGCCATTTCTTAAATGCCAAACCACATGTTCCTATATTTACTTTACACAAATAACAGCTGAAGTTGTAAAGAAGTTCATGCTTTGGACAGTGTACTACCGAAATTTACAACTGAACATTCATTTAGTCAAGAAATAGCCATCCTCAGATTTTGAATCAACTGAAATATGTGAAGGTGACGGTGTTTTCTCAACATAAGCTGAAACAGCCTTTGTCAGGGTCTTCAATCCCCTGCAGGACTTCATGTGCGAGTGCAATTTCTCTGGCCTGAATGACTTCCCACACCGCCTGCATTTTTACAGTTAGATTTGAGTTGCTAATAACCAAGTACAGTAATGAATAGGCTTTGGATCAGAGCACACAAAATCAAATACTCTAGGGTCCGCGTGCCAAATTGAGGAGTAGAAGCACCTATTTATGTTTATATCAGCGACAACAGAAACAGAGAATTAAGAGAGAAAAAGGAGAACCCCAGAAAAGGAAGGGTGTGTCTATTGATTCAGATTGTAAATCATGTATGACCGTTGTTTACTAAAACTTTGTCATTCTGCTAGCTTAACTAGCAGGCAGGCAGTTATCAAAACTCTTGACAGAAAATCTAAGATGAGCAAACAATAATGTTTGACTGAGAGATTGCTTTTCGTTTGACTAGGAACTGATTACTTCCTTAAACAGTCAGATGGACAATTGTCATAATTGCGTGCAAGCAGGGGCTCTGGTTGGTTCTGCTTTGACTTTGTTGTCTGTTGTGATCTTATTTCTCCAGTGCTACATCATCATCATAAAAGCAGGTGAACTTATTACACAACATTGTGAGTCTACTTGGCAGTCCAAGCCAAGGCACCATCCATCATTAGATTTTACTAGTTGCTTACAATGCAACATTAAATCATGGGTTTCAAAATGGTCAAATCTAAAATTAGAAAAGAAATTTTATAATGTAGTTAGAGTAGAGATAGCATGAGGAAATGGGTTACTGGGCTTACGAGCAGATGGGTGCAGCCACTGGCTTGTATGCAGGGGGGATCACTTTTGGACTGCCAAATCCACCAGGCTGCTTCTTTGAACCTCTCGCCTCATCATAGCTTTTCCTGCTAATACAATGCAGTAGAACCAATCCAAACACTATGTATTAATGGCCCATTTATACAATATTCATGACACTGGCAAATTTTGAGAGACTACTAGTACCAATTTTTTTGCCAAAATACCTAGCATTAGCAATATCGTGTTGCTGTATTTGCTGATTCCATGTAGTCGCAAAAACTCTGGCAGGCCCTCCAAGTACCTCTCCTTCACAAATCTGATCAGCCGGCTTTTCCATTGGTTTATATTTACCATTACATTTTTGGCCTTGGCGAACCAATACAGCATCGTTTGTGTCAACAGCACCACATGTCATCAAATTACGTAGCATCTTGGATGTTCCACTTGAATAGCTCTTACTCTTTGCAAATGTAGCTTGTGATGATGATGTTGATGACGATAGCGAGGAGAATGAACTTGGGGTGCCCATCTTTTCAATATTGCTGTTGTTGTCTACCCTTTTCTTTTGGTTCTTCTTGCTCTTGCTGCCCAAGAAACTGGAGTAAAAAGATGAATATTGTTCCACCTTAATGTCTATCTGCTCTTCTTCAAGAGGGTTGCTGGGTTTACATGCATCTTCTTCTTCCTTAATGGAATCGTCAGTTACTGTTGAAATCTCTGAACTGAATACAGGTGATTCTTGAGATATTTCAGATGATGTCGTCTTTCGTGGGGCAGTGTCGTCGCAAATTTGGTTTGGTGAAGGAAGTTGCTCATGATCTTGTGCTCTGTTTTCAACTTCAGCATTCTCAACTTGGCTATCATTTTCACTTTTCATCAACAAGTCAGGAGCTTTCTTTTCACCATATGCACTACCAGCTGTATGGTTTTTCCAGGGACAAGAAGATAAATGGGATTTAGTGCTGAAATCACATGATTATTTGGAAATTAAATCAAATGAAAAAAAAAATTGCTGGTTTTTTCCTTGAAAAGAAAACGATAGCATCAAGAAGATATTAGCTATTTATAAGGGATTTTTTACGTACCGAAGGGATTGGCAGGAGGGACGAAAATTTCAGATCCCTTGAGGACATATTCATTGTCAGAGATTGGGGTAATCAGATCATCATCCAGTAAATCTTGCCAGACATAACCGTTCTTGTATCTCCTGTTTAATTTTATTTTTTAAAATAAAAAATCTATAAAATCACCATTAATTACCAGATATATATTGCTGAACAAAATAAAACAAACCTCTTATAGGACCAAGCAAAGGCTTTTGGCATGTCTTTTCCTCGCAAATCCGCAAGCCACCTCTTGACATCTATCTTAAATATTAATTTTCATATTAAGTAACTATATAACAATCAAAAACCTTTGCAAATTACTTGAAAGAATGAGGAAATTACCTCTTAAATAAACACCATTTAGATTGAAATGATGAACTCGAATGAGATGGGGATGCTCAAAACGGCCCAGATTATGGCTGAGAAAGTAAATGATATGAATACGTCTCACTTCTCCTCCAGCCCCACTACTACTTTTGAGGGGTATTCCTGATGATGCTTCCATTCTTTTCGATCTTCTCCTGTACGTTAATTAGTTTGAACTAATTAAAAATACATAGACAAAGACATAGAATATTTAACTAGAACAAGAAGAAACACTTCTTTTCAGGCACTGCCACGGTCTCTCGAGCGCATTGCTTATATCAATCTACATTATTATAAGAAAAAAGGGTACAGAACCATGCATATTGTAATCCAAGGTATGTAGTATTATATGATCATCTGAGCATGAGAATCCAGGAGAAAGAAAGAGAAATGGGATCTGTGTAATCTGTTTGTTTCTCAGCAGCCGGCCTGCAGCTTCACCACTAGCTAAAAAGTTCTTCACAAAACACATATATACATGGGTTTCCTCTATAAATGTCTCATGCATCTTGGTTTGTAATGCATGTGCATACATTTAGAGATAAATTAATGCAGGCCTACAAGAAACGTAGACTATTATCAATTAAAAATATATATCACCACAGTAGATATAAAAATTCGAGAATATTACTCAGTGGGGTGCAGTGCTTTGCCTTGGATCTTTTCACTTTGTCTAGAACTGTGCGACCGCTAGGGAATTAAGACGTTTGTTTATAAGAAAGAAATGGAGAAGCCGAGGAAGGAAGATAGATAGATAGATCGATAGAGATGGAGAGAGAGCTACTTAATCTCTCTTTATGTATTATATGGAGAGAAAAAGATGAGAGTGGCAACCTTTTCATCAGATTTCCCGCGATTAATTACCTTACTTACCATACTTGGCCAGCTTTTGACCCAAATCATGGAGTTTTATTTTCCGCATAATTAAGGCTGCCATTTTTCCCCCCATCTTTTATGAGTATTTTAACGCAGTCCTTATAGTTTAGTAAAAGTAATTTCCTAATCCTCGTGGTCTTAGAAACTATATATCTAATCCCTACATGTTTTATTTGTTTCATAATTTAGTTCTTTTGTAAATTTCATGTGACCTTTCAATTTTTTTTTTTTTTCTTTTCTTGGATGATGGAATAAAGAAAAGAGAATTGGGTAAAGTGAGGAAATTTGACCATGAGAAGAGGTAGTTCTTAAACAAACAATTACTAAACTATAAGGACTTGTTAATTAGTTTTGATAAATTCAAGGACTAATTTATTACTAACTTTAGCTTTCAATTTATTACGGCATGAAATTTTCTATATATAAGCCATAATTAAGGGCAATTTAATCAAAGAAGGTGCACTGCGAAGAGTGCAAGGATTCACCTTCATGATTAGGTTAGGGAAACAAAAACAATTGTGCTTAATTCTGCTTTTTATTTCTATTTTTTGTCTTCATTATGCTGTTTTTTATATATAGAAATACTTGTAATATGGTTGATTGAATATGATATGATCAGGCTAGCTTTCACAGCGTATATTAATTAAAGCTCCTCCTACTACTTAAATTTTAGCTAAAACATATATATACACTTGTTTTACTTTGAATTCCTCCATTGAAAATAACGAAAACATATCAACATGTGCATGCAAGCTGGTTTAACTAGATTTGGGATGAAAACTGAAGAATTCATTCCTATTTTGACAAAAGAAATTAAGAACATGTTGATTCTTACTCTTTTTTCTCCATTCCTTCAACTCAATGCTGTAAGATTCTGAAAGAGAGATGATCCAAATCACTGCGAGCAGCCACATGCAAAGCAACTTCTGCTAGCTAGCCAGCTTGTACCTGGCCTGACCACTCCAAATATATGTTCGAATGAGAGACAGAGAAAGACACAGAGAGAGAGAGAGAGAGAGATAGATGATAAGCTAATTTATGTTTTAAGCTGTTTTGAGAGTAGTTTAGCGGTCTGAAAGTGGAAGAAGGAGATGGATTTCACAATATAGCCAAAAGCTGGGATTAATTAGGTGGGTGACTTGGGCGTGTGGGAATGTTGCTGATAGCGAGTGATACTCAATATATATTATTTTTCCATACAAATTAGCGTGCCGTCTCAGTTGAAACTAGTCATAGTATATATATTATGACTATATTATATACATATATGTAATGCAATGTGCATGAGATATCCATTCTACCAATACCTATAAGCTTACAAAATTGGACAAAACTCCTAATGTTGTCGTCTGCTGACAGTTGAGATTATATACTAGTAATAAGTGGAGGTAGAGGAGGTTAGTTAGTCACACTTACTGATGCAGATATATGTAGGTGGATCGACCATGGATCCATGTCTCCTGCTCCATTCTTTTATTCTCACATATCTAGATGACTTAAGGATGTTGGTTATGTTAGGTTCTAGCTTTCAATACATTAAACTCTGCTATATTGTTGTGTAGTAATTTCAATCATCGATCCCCATCTGAATTCGGACATTCAATTACAGATGATCGATCTACTCCATTATTTGCAGGCATGCACAAACTGTGCATGCAGTTCGCCAAGTTTTTTATTTTTTTTTTTTATAATTTGAGGTGTCTGGATCAGTTTACACGTATCATAATTAATTTTTAAAATTATTAAATACCCTGCAAACCAAGTAATTCTTTGTTATTCTTACAAGCATTTTTGATCGTTGATGACTCTTATTTATAAATGAGTCATTATGTTCTTGATCTTTTCTCCAACAAGTCTCATGCTCGAAACGCATAAGTGGGAAAATGATTTAACTTGAGACACGGGGTGGCATTGATTTCAAGTTTCATTACTTGATAGCTCATGTAAATAATACTGGTAAATTATTATCTGGGTGTTTATTTTTATTGTTACAATTTATTTTTTAAATAATTTTTACTTAAAAAAATATTAAATTATTATATTTTAGATGTTTTTAAATATATGTGATTTGATAAGGCTCATAGCTACTGAATATATATATATATTCAAACATCTTTTTTGTAATTAAAAATAATAATTTTAATTCTGAGAGGTATAGTTCATTGGTTAGGCTTTAGATTTGTTTTCTAGAAGGCACCAGTTTGAGTTTCATAAATCTCAGGACCACTAAAGACTTACATGATCGTTAATTTTAGGGTCCGTAGGATTAGTTGAGGTACGCATAAACTGATCCGGACATCCATGTTAATAAAAAAAAATTATTAAAAGGATGTACTCTGAATATATATAGTTGTGATAGGTATAACTTCTGCGACCTAAGAAAAAAATAAACAAAGGTACTAATATAATTATCATTTTTTTTCCTGCCTCAGTTAAAATAAATTTATAAGGATGGATGAGAGTTAATTAGATTATAAATCCATATTTAATAACCCTTCGAATAAGACATACATTTATGAAAAGAAATGAATGTTGTTGAAACCGGAATTTGTAGAAGATATTGACAAGATTTTATTAATTTAGTGAGTCTGAGTTATGGAAAAAAATCAGTCATGAATGCATTAACAAACTCCTATCTTAATAACAAAAACTTTTAGCCTCAAAGAGTTAGCTTCATAATTAAGTAAAATTTGTTTTATTTTTTTAATTTTAAATTTTGAGATAACATCAAAATTTATTGAATTGTTTTAAATACACTATGTAGAAAATGTATTTTTAAATTTGTTTGAAAAAAAATGAATTTAAATAAGAATACTAACCACTTTTTACATGGAAGAAAAATGGAGATATACAATTGTAACACAAAACAAATTCTTCAATGGTTTTTTATTTTAAAATATATTAAAATAATATTTTTTCAGATTTTATTTTTATTTTTAATATTAATACATCAAAATTATCCAAAGACATCTAAAAATATTAATTTAATATTTTTAAATAAAAAAATAAATTATAATATAAAAACAAACAATCCAAATCAAGTTAGAAACACCCAGTACTTTATAGCACATGACAGGTCCAAATCAAAATTAAAATTGCACATCTTTCATCTCGACTGCCCGTCCATCTTTCCAAGTTAAGAGGAATCATGGGAACTGTACTCTCCTATGACATAAACAATGGAACTTATATATAATTTTAACGATAAGACCCATATTTATATTATTATATATACATAACAATAATTCTACTCATGTTTTACTGTTGATTGTGAGTAAAATAATTACTTTGTCCTTTAAAAACCAAAGGATTGAATACACATAGGGGTAAATAGCATTTTTACATTTTATTACATTTTTCTGAAAGGATTTTTTATTTTATTTTATTTTTATTTTTTTATATAATATATAATATATAGTATTATAATATATTATTATATTATTATAATTAAATATTATTAAATATATGTGCTAGGCTGACCCAACTAACTGGCTCGGCTTAGCCCAAGAAAGGGTTAAGCTAATCTCGACCCAATATATCTTTTTTTCTCTTTTTTTTTTGTCTGGGTCGGTCTTGACCCATCCATTTGAGTTGGGCCAGAATTGGCCCAACTCGACATCCATTGCATGAATAGAGAGTGAAGAAGAAGAAGAAGAAGAAGAAGAGGAAGGGGAGCTCACCTGGTACGGCGGTGGTCTGGTCGTGGAGGATGACGTGCAGCTAGCGGTTGCAACGATGGAGTTGGTGGCTGATGGCAGAGAAGGAAGAAGAAGAAGATAAATCTACAGGAGAGAGTGAGGGACTAGCAGTGGCTCCTAGTGACCGGCTGGTGGTTGGGCTAGCTACCTGTGGTGGATCCGGTAGCGTCATGATCATTGTATTGTCAATTGGCCTGAACGGACCATACCGGGCTGAAGGGAAATGTCAGGTGATCATTTTCGTGCAAATTTTGTCAAATTTGGTGAAGGTTAAAGGCATTAAATTCACGTGCAATGTAGGTGACCTAAGCAGCTTTTTCAAGTAAAAGAAGAAAACAATGAACAATAACTAGGCGACGCATCGTCTGGTTCTTTTTATAAAAAAAAAACGGTGTTGTTTTGCCTTGAATTAGGATTTTGGCCAAAATTCAATTTAGTCTTCCAACTTTTTATTCATGCTAGATATATGTATTCAATGGATGTATTAGGGACCATGCTACATTTTACAAGACATCAAACCAAATTCTTTTAAAAAATTGGCTACTCAAGCACATGATATGAAACTTAGCATTGCTACAACAAAAAAACTCATCATTACCTATGCAAGAGCCCAAGAAATAAAGGTCGTAGATTTGAAAAGAGCGCTCTAAAAGTTAATGGAAAACAATCTTAGTAATTAACTTTACTATCATAAAAGTACTTACTAGAGTTAAGAGGAATGATTTTGCAACATTAACTACTTTTCAAAAGGATGAAAGAAAGAAGTCATCCTTGAAAGAGCAACAAGAAAAAAAAGTATTCATTCCCTAACTCATACATATCTAGAATTCTATATGATTAGCTCAAAGCAAATCTCATTGAGCTACTAGAGTTGAGACGTCCCGAAGAAGCAAACCAAGTGGATAATCCAAATTATTATAAATATCATTGTTTGATCAACCATTCTATATAGAAGTGTTTTCTGCTGAAAGACAAGATTATGAGGCTACATAAGAATGAGGATATCATTTTCAATAATGAAATAACTTATAATATCATGACCATAGTGAATTTAGGTTCGCACCAATCGCTCCCCTCATAGTAATAAGTTTTGGCTAACTTGAACCTATGAAACTTGATGTTCTTTTGCCTATAAGCTTCACTACATGCTCAAGTTAAGCTTCGCGTATAACCCTTGTACCACAAGTTAGCAACTTGAAGCTTGAATCATTTAGGAATTACAACAACAAAAGATAAACTTTAGTCACTCATAAAAGAGGAAATAAGAAACACACACATATGATAAAACTGGTTATAATATGAATCTCGATGATGAACAAGGCTATTGATGAGCCAATGCACCAAAAAATTCAAAAAATGTCCATACTAGTTAGAGATGAAGTTTTTCCAGGTCAAAGCTTAATGTATGGAAAAAAGCTCATTACACTGAATGATTACATGCTAAGAAAGTTGAAAAGGATGAAAAATGTATCTGCCACTTGCTATCAAGTTGATTGAGAGAACTTTTACTAAAAAAGCCGTGAAAGAAAGCCAGAATGACTCTATAAACTCGCCTTATGATATGTGCATCATGAAGATATTCTTTAATTGTCATAGCCTGATCCAACCTGCCAGATATTATTCGCTTTGGGCCTTACTGCCCTTACAAATTTGTTCTTGGTGACCACACATGACCTTAAAACGTGTCTGACAAGTCAGCAACCAACACTATTAATAAGGCCAGCTACCAACTCCTCACCCGCCGATGTGGGATATTACAATCCACCCCTTTAAGGAGCCTGACGACCCCGTCGACACAACCAGATAGCTAGTGAGGTCGGCTCTGAAACCAAATGTCACAGCTCGGCCTAACCTTCTAGATATTATCCGTTTTGGGCTTTACCGCCCTCACATATTTGTTCTTGGTGACCATGTATGGTCCCAAAACGCGTCTGACAAGTCAACAACCAACACTACTAATAAAGCTAGCTATCAGCTCTTCACCTGCCGATGTGGGATATTACATTAATGATGAAGACTTGTTGCTTTGATCAAAACTTTATAATCACCCTTTTTTTATTGAAGGATACATCATTGAAAAGGTGGTGAATTGTATTTTGATAAATGATGGTTTGACTGTCAATATACTACCTCTTAAAACCATGAACGAGATTAGGATTCCTAGAGATGAACTATTCTCAATTCATCTAACGATTCAAGGCTTTAATCAAAGAGGGAAAAATATCATAGGAAATATAAGACTTGTGATACACATGAAAGATATAGAGTTTAAATTATTTTTTCACATTATAAATGTCAAAACTACTTACAACATGCTACTTGGACAACCATGGATACATAAAACTTATATTGTCTCCTCAACATTTCACTAATGTTTTAAGTATTGTCGATATGGACAAGTGATATTGAGAGTGGAGGATATGATCTATTTACCATAACTGAAGCCCATTTTGCCAACGTAAAGTTTTATTTTATGTTAGCTATGATGGAAGAACTACGATCCCTACCTAACTACCAATAAGAGGGATAAGTTGACTCTAAGAGCTTAAAAATGCATAAGTCATCTACAAATAAATAAATAACTCATCCAATGAAGAACAAAGGAAAAGAAAAGGTAGTAGAAGACTTTGTTAATAATAAGGTATTATGTAAAGCTATGGTACTACGATATATTCTAGTGTGAGCAAAAAAAGAGGGTCAATATTCTTTTCCTAAGGAAGAAGAGAAGATCACAAAGGGGCTAAAAAATTAACCTTTCTACCTACTAATCTTACATTGACCAAGGTCTCAAAACCTTTATCGAAAATGTTTATTCATCAAATTAAGTCGGAAGTTATAAATCTCGAAAAACTCATTAATAAACGAGTGAATGGCTTCGATCTCAATGATTATAAGCTTTTATCTATGGTTGGTTATAGCCGTGAAGATGTCAATAAATTAGCAAAGGATAGGGATAGGGCTCAAGTCAAAGGTAAACAAGTTTCTACAAAGACTAAGAAGGCTTAGAGAGAGAAGAAAACTTATAGCAAAACTTCAAAGGTTGGTATTGGATAAAAATCTTCTACACTACTTCATTTTAAGATTAATAAAAAGGCCTCAAGATACTTAAGTGTGGAAAAAGTGAAGGAAAAAAAAACAAATTCAACCTCCACATCTAAGGGCTTTAGTTTGGGATTGTCTTGGTGTGACTATGACTCATGCTTCAGTCGTTGATAGGATTGGAACCAAAAAGAGTGGAAGGACTCTAAATTAGATGTTAGTATTCACAAGACTTCGACCATCCAAATAAAAAGATCATAAGCATGTACTCGATCATCGACCAACTTTGGTGAAGGGTTTAAAAGATCTTCCTGGAAAAATACCTTCATGCATGAAGAGACAATGGAAATGGGTGGTAAGTGTTGAGGTGACATGGAAATAGAGATATGCACGATAGTGATCATAAACCCTTCTGATGAAGAGAAATAAGAGGAAATGATGTATCTCATTTCAAATCACACCGATATTGAAGATGATGATAATGATGAGTTTCTCATCGAAAAAGATGTTGAGGAGGCTTCACCCATCTTAGAATCAGAAAATAAGTCTTTGATGGATGAACTTAAAGTGGTTAACTTAAGCATCATTAAAAACACACATCCAAGCTTCATCAAAACAAACTTATCACTTAAAGAAGAAAGGGATTACATGAAACTTTTTATAAAGTATTGAGATATCTTTGCTTGGTACTACAATGAAATGTTAGGTTTAAAATTGAGTGTTGTTGTCCATCAATTAGCAATAAAAATTAAGGTTAGACCTATAAAACAAGCTCAACTTCTCTTTTGTCATAAACTCATCTCATAAATTGAGGTAAAGTCAACAGAATTATCTAAGTGGGTTTCATTTGTGAAGTGAAGTATCCTACATGGATCTTAAATATCATGCTAGTAAAAAATAAAAATGGCCAGATCTATGTTTGTATAGATTTTCAAGACCTTACAATGTTTTTCCCAAAGATAACTTTCCACTTCTAATCATTGAGATCATGGTTGATGCTACAACATTCCACGGGAGACTAACCTTCATGGATGATTCATCTAGCTATAATCATATTTGAATGGCGCTCATAGATGAGGAGATGACAACCTTTCAGACTTTGAAAAAGATATGTTGCTATAAGATCATGCCTTTTAGCTTGAAGAATACAGGTGCCACTTATCAAAAGACGATGTATAATATTTTTTATGATATGTTTTACCAACATGTTGAATGCTACATTGATGACCTTGTAGTGAAGCCAAAGGAAAAAGAAAATCATTTGCAAGATATTCATTTGGTATTTGAAATGTTACGTCAATTCTAACTAAAGATAAACCCACTAAAATGCATGTTTGGTGTGTCCTCGAGTAAATTCCTATGATTTATAGTTTGACATTGAGAAATTGAGATTGATGTCATCTTAAAAATGCCAAAACTAAGAAATATCCACGAGTTAATAAGTCTCCAAGGAAAGTTGGCTTATATATAGAGATTCATTTCTAACTTAGCTAATCAATATCAACCATTCACTCACTTGATGGAGAATGATACATCATTTTATTGGGATGAAGCTTATATTACTCCCTTTAAAGATTAAAGAGTATTTGTTTAATCCACATGTCTTACAAGAACCAATACCAGGACACCTATTTACCCTCTATAATGCAGCTCAAGGAAAATGTTATTTGCTACTTTAGTAAGATGTTAAATGAGGCTTAACTGAATTATTCTTCAATAAAAAAGACATATATAGATTTGATGTTCGCGATAAAGAATTTAAGGCATTACCTCTAAGAATATTCAGTACGACTAATCTCTCGAGTTTGCCCTTTTAAGCACATCATCTTAAGGCCAGTACTAGTGTGAAGATTAATGAAATAGGTTTTATGTTTCAAGAATTTGAAATTGTCTATATTTCAGAAAAGATGATCAAGGAGCAAGCACTAGCTAATTTTTTTTGTTGATTATCTTGTTCCCAATTAATAAAGTTCTCTGAAGACCTACCTGATGAAGATGTCTTGTTCATTGAATTGTCAAAACCATGGAAATTGTTATGGGACCAACTAAGCAAGTTGGAAAGTGTCAATATCAATTAATTATATCGATATCATTAGTCTCTCAAATTTCAGGAACGACTAATTAAGTTTGGATCTCCTTCAATTCTCTCATTCTCTTTTTTTATTATTATTCCTTTCATCATCTCCAAACCAATTACTCTTGATATCAAATACAATTGTAATAATTTGTATTTCATAAACAGATAACGTTTTATGTCCTAACTCCTGCTCTGGTATGTGACCTGCTTACAGTAGTATTCCCTTCAATCAAAGAATAATTTCATCATCACTAATCATTGTTATTTTCCCTCAAAATCATTGAATCACTACACAATTTTTTCTTAAATTAACACTCAACTTTTATTTCCCAAAATCATACATACCCTATATATTTTCATTTCAATTATCAAAATTCTATATCAATTAAATCCAGATTAATTCAAATGAATTTTCTACGATAATTTAATATGTCATCTATATACCTTTCCTCTTTTCCCCTATTTTTTTGGCCTATTAGTCAGCGTGTTCAATAAAGGAAATCATGATTCCCTTTTCATTCTATTTCGATTCTTACTCACTAATTATTAAAGTTTAGATATTAATACAATTCACAATACAATAAAAAATACAAAATTTAAAAACTATTTTTTCTATTCATGCATTACATGTGGTTGACCCTATAGTTAAGGTGGGGGCATGTTTTTTTTCTTCTTTTCTCCTCAACTGAAGCTTTACCCAATCTTATACTACCATAATAATCAAATTTCAAGCATTAAACAAACCATTAACATAATCGATTCCTCTAATCCAACTTTTCTATAATACAAAACATCTCCCCTCCTTTTTTTCCCTAAAATGGTTGACCACTCTTGGCTTCTTTTAGAAGCCAAGAGTACATTTATACATCCCACCATTCCATATTTACCAAGTGTTTTCCCTTGGCTTCATTTTAAAATTTTAAATGTTTTCCTTTTTAACCGGTTATTTATCTCATCAACATACTTAAAAATAAATCACGTTCAAGGGTTTTAGTCCTCAAAAAATTTATTTCTAAATAATTATCACTGTTACATTTATTATCATTTATAAGATTTTAATCTTTATATGGGGTTTACAAGTAAAGTAAAGGAAAAACATGTCATGAGATTGGATGTATTGAAGAGCAAGGAATATTATACTGTCAGTTAAGCTCTCATTTTAATTTTCTTCTTTAATGATTTGGCTCAATAAGTTGTGCTTTATATGATAGGAGCCTCATGCGAAAAATAGTTATGGAAGGCAGTCATTTTTATGGAAAAGGTACCTATTCTACTAATACAAGATCAAATACTAAAAGTATTCCAAGTTCTTAGGAAAATCAACAGAGCATGTCATCATATAGGTCCAATAACCAACCATTAAAAAGTCCAAGTGGTTGGAACTTTATGGTTTTTGCATCTCCGAGAACAACTGTTTCTTTTAAAAAGTCAATTAAAATAGGTAGACCACACACTATAGTTTGGTTGAAGCGAACAAGAAAACATTAGAGGATTTAAAAGAAAAGTTGCAGCATCAATTATGACAAGTTATAAAAAGTGTTGAAACTATGTAAAAGTTATATGAACTTACATTAAGCCAACTATTTGAAGTACGTGTTCAATCAAAGAAAGAAAGGGCATCAAAGCATTCAAAGGTCGATCTTCTAACAGATGAAGTGTGTGTTAGAAATAAGTAGGGGAAAGAAATGGAACTTTTACATTACGTTAATCTCCTAAAAGAGAAAGCCCCTGTAGACCTTGACTTAGACTTACAATACTCTAAACACATATTTATACTAGTCTAAGATAATTCAAGAGAGTTAAAAGATAAATGCATCTTTAATAGTTACATGTATATATTTAAGAGGCTCGAAGGAGAACTAAAAAACACTCTGAATGAAAACTTTAAAATTAATTCTAACACTCCCTTTTAATTTTAAAAGTCTCACAATTCTTGTAATTTGGATTTTGATTGAAAATCACATGCTCATGACTTGCTAATGGCATCTCATTTCCATCTCTTCAATCTTCCTTTCCTTAAATGGTTTGTCTGAACATGGCTACTCCTGGCTATTTTTCTACTCTTGTGGTTGTCACCACAATTCTCTATCCAAACATCTCTTTTCAAGATTTGGTTTTTCAATAAAGTATTGGTCATTAATTGATATTTATAATTCTTGTTATGTTGTATTTTTTTTATGGTGAACCTCAGAATCATGAAGAAGTAGCAAGAAGGGAAGAATGGAGAAAGGTTATGAATGAAGAAATGACAAGTATTGAGAAAAATCATACATGAGAGTTAGTGGCACTACCAAAGAAAAAGAAAACAGTTGTATTAAAATGGATCTACAAGACTAAATATAATGAAGATGGCAATGTACAAAAATATAAAGTAAGATTTGTTGCTAAAGGGTATACCTCTCAGCTTGGAGTAGACTTCACAAAAACATTTGCACCTATTCCTAGAATGGAAACCATCAAAATTGTTCTTGCTTTGGCAACACAAATACAATTACAAGTTTTTCAACTTATTATCAAATAAGCTTTTCTTAGTAGAAAATTATAGGAAGAGGTTTATGTAGAGTAACCTCAGTTGTGTGATGAAAGGAAAAGAAGACAAAGTCTCTAGACTTTATAAGGCTTTTTACAGTTTAAAGCAAGCACCAAGAGAACGGAACAACAAGATTGATTCTTATTTTGATCAAAATTGTTTCGAAAGATGTCAATCTAATTAAACCATCACTTTATGTGAAGAAAAAAGAAGAAGATTTTGTGATGATCTGCCTTTATATTGATGATCTAATACATGCATGTTCTAATATCATGTTAGAAAGAAGCAGGGAAAAAGAAAGGGAACTCTTACATTATATTACTCTTTTCAGAAAGGAAGTCCCTTGTAAACCTGGACTTAAAAGATAAATATTTCTTTACATGCATAATTTAGGTATCCACGTACATGTAATTTTGAAAGGGAAAAGGGTGTCCTACGGTCTCAATTACAATCGGCAAAGAGGAGAAACTGATTCAAAGGAAGAATTCTTGGGCAAAATCTCCTGGAAAAGAAAAGGCCTTGCCCAATTGCATGTGAGCTTTTTGTAGCCAATTGCATGTGAGCTTTTGCGTGCTTAAGAAAAAAAAGGGAGATTTTCTCCTATTCTACGAAGGTCGGCCACCTGCAAAAGCTTTTTGTTTGTTTCCTCTTCTAAACTAAATACACGAGGGGACGTTAAGATCTTTCCTATTTCAAATCATAGCAAAAAGAGAAACAATTCCTGTTTTGTAGTACAAAGTCGGTTTCCCCAATGCCCTTTTTAATAAAGATAGTCTATAGCCCTTTTCTTTTTCTTTCTTCCGAATTAACTGCTGCTACGATCTCACAGCCCGCCATCACCATCGTCACAGGACAAGATGAGAATTAGCAGACTCCGTCGGTGATTACTAGTAACTAACAACAAGATAGATGAGGCTGATAGTAGCTCAGAGTCTGCGTCTTCACATAATTAACACAGGGAGAGGTTGCATTCTGTCCCTCCTCATAAACATACTCAGCAGTCTCCAGAAGATGGAACCAAGTAAGCTGATGGGAGCTGCTGGCAAAAAAAAAAGTCAAACGGTGGGAATATTTTTGTTTCTACCACCTCCGTAATATACAAAAGAAATCCAAGATCCATTTCTGTTGAGCACCATTATTTCTTTATCATTCCAAATTCCAAATAGATTCAAAGAGGTTTCTGCATATATATGAATGACCGTACGTGTCCACTCATTGTCCATAACTCAAGACTGAAAGTACTCGCTGATTCTCTCTCAAAGTATACGGTAATGGCAAGTACTCCTTTGTACACCATAAGATCCATTTCAATCCCATGAATCGATCATTATAAGGTACAGCAACTTCCATTCCTCCCCATCCGATTGGCTAAATGATACCGCCATTGACCACATCCACTCAAAGGAATGCCCTTAACTTCTTCCCAGTGGTTTGTACAAAGTTTTATTACGAGTAACTTCGATAAATCTAATCATAATCTTTTAGTATTTGATAATTCTAAAGGAAAATTATTCTATTCTTATACATAAATATAGAACAAATTCTCACTGGAGATTATATTTCACCTTCAAAAAATAAAATGAAGGGTTAGTTTTCGGAAAAATTAAGGATAAAAAGAAAAGATGATGTGCTTAGGCTTACTAGACCAGCTTCAAAGACAAGAGAAGTCTCAGCGAGTCTGAAGAGCATAAGACAAATTAATGTACGAGCAGTTTAACACCTTCTTTGCTATCTTCTTTTCAGCAAAGAGGCTGCCTGAATTACTACTCGATAAAGAACCAGATAAAATAAAATAAAGAATCAAGGATGTATCAGCCTTTCTACAGAAATCCGCCAGGAAAAAAAAGGCGAAAAAGGGTGAGAAAGGGCTGTTTGTTATAGGTAGCTGCATTCATCTCTATGGCACTTTTTATCAGCCAAAGAGCCAAACTCCAGCCCCATCAATTCCTTTGATCATCGGATTGTATAAAAAAACAACAAGAATTAGGATAACCCATCAATTATTTTGATTATTTGATCAAAATAAGATGGCAAACAAACCCGGATTGGAAGAGAGTTGAGAACTGGAAACTAAAGGATGGAGCCTTGTGCGGCTTGGCCAAAAACCCTACCTTTGCCATGATGCTGACTGTGAGGGTTATACTTGTATATAAAGGCCAATTTATGAAAACCCTTTTGAATATTATTCAAAATCACGAATTTCTCCTCTTTATTTTTCTTTATTTCCAATTTAAGCCTTTGTTTTCCTTTAATTTATTTTCTGAAGTAGGGTGGGGCTCAATGATGGGTGACAAATCACAGAGCCTGGTTTTTGGTAAAGCCCATTATGACCCATACCACCATTTATTTATTTGGATGGTAAAATGAAAATTTCCAGGGAGATTAGGGCAAGCAATTTACTGTATGCTAGGGGAATCAGGATGAAGACTGAGGAGGGGGAGGGGGAGGGGGTTAGGCTGAAGTATCACAAATTAAGAGGAAGGCAGCACCTTTCACTTGTTTGGATTAAAGAACGTTAACAGATTTTCATTGTTTGGTTAGAGAAAGGAAGGGCATGTTTATTAAGATTAATCCTTGCAAACACTTGACGAGGCAGAGACAGATATTATCAACCCAGTCCCAAGATTTTTTTTTTTTTTAAATGTAAAATAATGTGAAAGAAAGGAAAAATAATACTTGGTTCATCTTCTCATTCTACTACTACAGTTGATGCTGGGTGACAGAAACGGCCTGTGGAGAAGTCAAAAAAAGAAAAAGAAAACAGAACCAACCCTGGCGCAAACGGAGTGGCAGTTTCAGGAGCCCACCTTCAGAGAGGATGCCCTGAACTTTAAGACAAAAGAGCAAAATCCGTTGGAGAAAAGGCAATATAGGCTGAATTATGACAACTTTAACCGTAGTTTTGTGGGGGTGATATCTAGTGAAGACGACCGACCGGCAAAAACATCTAGAATATTCCTTTCTCGTGCTTCGGTGAGAGAGAGAGACAACTTTTTTTCATGAATGTGCTTTATTCCTTGTTGCTAAGCAGCCCTGGTGGGTAGCTGCCAAAACAAAGTCCAAAACACCCAGATTCCTTTCTTTCATGATGGCCGATGGCCGATGACCAATTCACGTTTGGAAAGAAGTTTAATATATGTAGGCATGCAGTTGAAAGAAGTTTCTTAGAGACCAAGAGGGATTAATTTCTTTTCCTTCTCTATTGTTCTGAGGACTGGTCCACACTTTTGGGTCAAGAATTCTCTTGCTTGATTAAAAAAAATAATTCCTATAGAGCAAGGTCGGTCTTTCTTGTACTGGAAATCAACAGGAAAGGAAAAATAAGGAAGGGAAAGAAGTTAATGAAGCTGACGAACTTAATGAATTAGTCTTTCACAAAACATTCAACAAGGGGCGACGTCTTGTATCAAGAATGGAAAGAATTGAGGAATGAAGCATAATTTTCATAGTGAACGGATTGTATATAACATACAAGTATTATGTCGACGTTATATTGGTTCTTACATGGTACCAAGTAAAGAAATCACACAAAGGACTCTACAATTTGGGATTTCTTTTGTGATTGAAATGAAACAGTACTGCGCCTTGATTATTTTTTGGTACAAATATTGATGGAATTAATGGCTAAATCACTGCCCCTAAAAATAATTAATTCAAGCTTATGTCATGTAATTAGATATTATACAATATTCAAACTTCATCTCCAGTCCAATTTATTTTCATTTTGGGGCCCGTTGGTCCTTGTTCCCCGAGCACTTCATTTGGTAGACTCCTGATAAACTTGTCGAATGCAGATTTTAGTTTTCCGGGCAATAGTTTATCCACCTTCTTGATCTCTTCCGAGATGTCGTACGTAACTTTTGGACCCCATTTCCTGAAATAGTTGAGCCATGGTGGTTCGTTAATGTCTGTGCCTAGATACTCAGCTGCCACCACTAAGGAATTTGCTCCTGTATCCATGAATTTCTTGCTTTTAGCAGTATCATTCCTAATTCCTATGCCTCCACTCCCTTGTAAAACTAGACCTGGCTTGGCATACATGGCATGGCCGTGTAGGGATGAATAGGTCACAGCTTTGTTGCCATTTTGAAACTCAAGTTCTGAAGCCTTCACCCATGTTCCCCCACTGTGTTCCGAAAAATAGACACTCCATAACTCTCCATTAAAATTGCTGATCCTCAAGGTCACATGCTCCCAATCACCAACATGTTCTCCTATCTTTCCCAACGCAATATTTATAAATTCAACTTTAGCCTTTGAAGGACCATTGAAAGGGTAGAACACCCAGACAGCTATATCAGTGAATGTGGCTCCGAGCATTGGCTTTATGTGTAAATAGACTTGGGAATCTTGTAGATTTCCTTTCTTTACCCTCTCTTTGGCCCCTTCGTCCAGAGGAAGATCCATCCAATAAGTATCATCATCTGCACCACCCTGGGGAAGTTTCGAGCCATTGGAGTCGATTGGCACAGGTTTGGATTCGTCCCCCTTTTTATATAGCAATGCCCCGTTTTTAAGATACCAATTCACTGAAGAAGGAAGGTATTGTTCATCAGGATGAAAATACATCCAAGGAGAATATGCCTGAAAGATCGTTTGAATTTGGTTTCGATTAGGCATACAAGATAGATTGGACACCACATTTTTCACACAAGCCAGAGAAACAGGAGCAGTGATAGTATTTTGGGCTACAAATGTCCCTACACAGACACCCATGGCTTGTGTTCCTCTATTACTAGGCAGCAGACTATAAACATTGAAACCATTTGGATCGCTCTCCTTACCAGGTCCCCATATCCACGAGTCAAACTCGCATTGGTCGGTGAGGTCAGACCGGACACAGTGGATTTTTCCAAGAGGAGGCTTCTGAGGGGAGTTGGTGACGACATGGCCTACAGCTTTGTAACCATCAGGCGGAGTAGGTAGCCAAATGTAGCCAACGCCGTCTTGCTTGATTCGCAAAGAATCGCTGCTCCAAACAAGAGTATAATCAATCGGTTGCTTCAATGCTGAGCCTGTGTCGTCTCTCCCTGCAAGAACCCATCCATGTAGCAACGTGTTGTTGGGTTGGCTGTAGGAACCAAGCATAGAGAAACCTTGTGGAAATTGTGAGGGTTCAAAGAAGGAAGCTCCGAGATTATCTGGCCCTCCTTCAGGTGTGGCCCAAACTTTGTTGAAAGATGATAACAGGCACACTTGTAATCCATCTCCAAGATCAATAATTCCACTGCCAAAACCTTCACCTGTACACATATGTAAAGGAATATATTCAACAGTACACCACAATAGGAGTGCAATAGTTTACTACCAGAAAGAAGAAAGCAACCTGGTGGCCAAGATGGTAATGGAGCGGGAAGCTTGAAAGAGGTATCAATGGGCAATGTTTTCCGTTTCTTGGAGATAACATTAGGATTTACTGCAGATTGAGTGGAGGAAAGGCAGTTCCCCATAATTGCCAGCCGATCGAGTTATTCAAAGAAAGAAAGAGGTTGAGCTTGATAAGGAATACTTGCGTACATTTACAAGGAGATCAAAGCCTAGACTAGAGCCATATTCTGTTTATAAGACAGCTTAAGGAACACAGATATGAATGATTGTGTTGAGGAAAAGGGAAAAGATAGCAAATAAATAAAAGTAGAGAGAAGCTAAAGGCTGTAACGTGCAAGCAAGACAACGGGATATACATCCATATTTGTATGCTGTATGCTTTCAAACTTTGTTCAACTTCTCTTTCACACCAAGATTCATATATGGGTGACCCGCATATACACAATTTCCCAAGTCTGGATGATGATTACAAGAAGATACGTAACATATGTAACATCGGCATAGCATGATTTCTTTTTTAACTTGATTAGTCTTTCAAGTAAACAAATATTCCTGAGCACGCATGTACATGTTAGTACATGCTTGGGCGGCATATCAACTTCATGCCCATCTACCGATGCGGGTAAGGACTAAAAGTTCGAAAAACAGCATGCTTATTTATCCGTGTTATATAGTAGTTTTGTGAATAAAGCAGAGATATAAAGCTCAAAAGCCCCTGAATCCTGAATTTATAAAATTGCAATAACAAAAAAGAAATATCCATAGAGGAAACAAGTGCAAATATATAGAGAAACGAACAAAGAAAAATCCCAACCTTCCAATTCAGATCTCTTGTTCTTGATACACGGGTGTGTTTGTGTTTGTGTTTGTGTTTGTGTTTGTTGTGAGATATAATCCTCCCCAGTAAAAAATACAAGAAAAAAAACAATAAATTCATGCTTTTATTATTGTTGCTGATTGACCCCATCTCTAAAAGCAAAATTAAAGCAGCAGCAAAAACGAACATACATTTAATTGTGTGTAGTACATTGCATAGTTGTAAAAGACTGTTACAGCAGGTTGACTTGAGATTTGGTTGTTTGGAGGTCCAGACCGATTTAAGTTGAATAAAAAATAAAAGAAACAAAAAATATGGTTGTCTCAGTAAAAAAAAAAATGCAAGTTGACCTGCTGACCTAATAGATCTGCCTTGATCCATTCAAAACATGACTCCCAATCCATTTTTATTTTGTAAAAACAAATTAGTCAAAACATCTTTGTTTTGATTTTTTTTTTATAAAAATAAAAATTAACATTGATATACATCCTGTGATTCGTGGGTTGACTTCAGTGCATTGAAACCAATTTTAGTCCCAATAAAGTTCAAAAAAGTCAATAATAATGAATTTATAGTTTAAGTGACATTTATATCTTTCTTTTTTAATTAACAAAAACTCTAAATCCCATTGAGAAAACCATATCACAATCATTGTGTATACAATCTAAATTCACTATTCATTGCTATAGTACAATGACTTTTGTGCCCTTCCAAGAAAAAATGAAAGTACTATTAGGTGGGAGTAGTTTGATTTTACTTTTTAGTTGACTTATTATTAATGATTTGGCCAGGGATACATATGACCTTTTATTTTTTTTGGAACAATAAAATTACTTAATTATCATTCTGTTCAAAAAATTTTAAGTTGTTAGTCGAGGGTATTTAAGTCTTTTTTATTTTTAAAATATGATGAAAGGAGATTTTTGCCCTTGGAATAATATATATATATATATATATATATATATATATATATATATATAAGTTCAAAGGCCTTTTGGTCTTTTCCCATAGGTTTTTTCTTTAATTCCAGCCATAATAGGTAATTTGGTCTTTTAAAGTTAATTAACTAATATTACATTTCAAGAAGTTGATGGCGTGTGGGAGGCCCACATATCTTTTTGGCAGTGCCTACGGCGTGATACGATTCACGAAAAGGTAGAATAAGAAAATTAAAAATCTAGTGTAATTGTGTTTGTTATCTAATTTTATATTATTAAACATAATTGTAACACCCATATTTTGACCCATCAAACCCAAGCCCAAGTTTAACCCAAACCTAATAACCCAACCTAATCTAGGTATTTAAAGAGAATGTGGTCAGGGAATTAATTTTTTTTTCTTCTTCTCTTTTCCTCTCCCCGATTGTGACTTTCCTCTCATATTAACCAAGAGATTCAGCTTTAAACTTAAGTTTTTGGGTTTAAAGGTGGGTTGAAGAAGTAAGTAAGTATCATGACTCTCATTTTCTATTGTTTTTTATTGTGGATTTGATAGTTAATGGATTAAAAAAGTATTGTTTTAGGGATTTTATGATGTTTAATATATTCATTTGATATATTGATGATTTAAGAGGTGTAATTGATGTTTTAAAGTGTTAATTTTGGGTTAAAATGAACTAATTAAGGACTGGAATTATAGGTTTTAGAGGAACATGTTAATTATTATATGATCTGCAGATTAGGAAACTAAGAGATCAAGATTCTAAAATCCCAATCTACTAGTTAATCGGTTAGGTTGAATAGGTCGATTGGTCGGCCATTTTTGATCGGCCAGTTTGTCTGATGGTCTCGATTGATCAATTTCGATTGATCGATTGATCGATTGACTGGGCAATAGGGAATGATCAGTTTTTTTTTATTTGATTAGTTTGGGAGATGTTCGGGATCAATTGGGCGGATCCGTTTTGATTTTGTAATTATGTTTTGGTCTCTATTATTAGAATTGAAATATTTTATATGTTGTCTACTTTAAGTTATTTTATAGTATTTTTTGTATTTATTATAGGTTCTGTTAACGTTCCTCCTAATGATCTTTAGTAATCTCTAATTCTATATTTGTTTATCTTTTGCTTTGATTTTTTGGGTGAGTATGATAATTTTATTGTAATATAAATAATTTATGTATGCTGATTAGATGATGAGTACAACTGATTATTTCTTGAATAATCACATATGTTGTTGCTTTATTTTCTGAGTACTCATCTATTCTTGAAATTGTATTTGCATTCTGCTGATTTAAATTCCATTTGATATGATATTCATTTACTTTGATAATTATGTGAATATTTGTTATATCTTAATATTGGGATACTTGTCAAAAACTTCATACTAATAAAGAGTAGTTAATCTATGTGCACATAGTAGTTTGTATACCTAGTTGGTAAGTGAGGCACTAGCTTATAGTGATTGATCCTCCCATAGTTATTGGAGTCGCAAACCTCATCTATTATCAGAACCTTAGGGTTTCATATATTATTTATTATTTACATGTATTCCACTACCATATTATTATTATGCTTAATATATGTGTGTATGGGGGGTAGGTGGGTTTCAGTTCTTACACTTCTATTTTATATATGTGATGTATATTAAATGTTATTTTCTCATCGAGTTGGGTGAACTTACCCCTCATTTTTAATATTATTTTTAAGTTTTTAGTTTCTTGATAGCATGTTGACTTTATTGAAAGTTCTTGTTTTATCATCTTTTTGGTTGGTATGCATTACTTGCTTCCACGAGGCTTTTCTTTTTAGTTTTGTTTTAATGTCTTAGAGTGCTCCACCATTACATTGTTTTAGTTAAAGATCGGATTTTGATATTGTAATAAGTATTATGAAGATTATTTGATTTTATTGGTTTTGAAGAGTATTTTGAAAGTTTATGAAATGCTGTGAATTTTGTATAATTTGTTTTATGATAAGTATGTTTGAGACTTAGCGTAAATGGGATGTTCTCATAGCATCACTCATGTGTTACTAGTCATGGATTTGGGATTCGAGTCTTGATAATAACACTCAATCCGACTATTGGATTAACTAAAATTTTACAAGAGTTTCTAGACATATTATTCTATATTGGGTTAAAATTTAAGGTCAATCGGAGTTCGAAAGGTCTAGTAATATAGGTTAACAAATACAATATGAATTTTGTTATTTGTTGCCTTTTGACTTGTGAACTTTCTATTTGGAAATGATTTTTTTCTAATAATATAAGGATATTCAACATCTAATTCTAGGAGTTTTCTTAATTCTACAAGGACACCTAATGGCAACAATAAAGGTTTCCTTGTGTGGTGCGGATTATTTAATAAAATCATAGCTATAAAAGGGAATCTTATAGGCAATAAGAAAGAGAAACATGCCTCATTGTTATTTGTTCATGTTTTGCAAGAATCTCATAACATACAAGGATTATTATGGGTGATTACTTAAAGGAAACAAATCATCAATTATATTCAAAAGTTCCATGCTTAGAAAGGACATTAATGGCGTCAACACTTTCCTATTTCTACTAGATTGTGATCTCAACTATATGTAGAAAATCAAGCAACAAAGATTAGTTGGGGCTTATTTAAATTATTTGTATTAATCTGAATATTTATTTTGGGCTTTATTGTTATTTTATTTTAATTGTAGTTTAGGGTTTTGTTTTAGTTTGGGTTTATAACAACCCAAAATCAATGTTTAGGACTTGTTTTAGACCTTAGACAAGTATTAGCTGAATTTTAGTTTAGGCTTTTTGGTTAGCAATCTACAAGAGGTGTATTAGGGTTATTTGTATAAGGACTATATATTGTTTTCTTCACTGTAAAATCCAACAACCATGATATTTTAAATAAACTTGTGTTTTACGTGATGCAATACTTCTTTTTTTTTTTGCCGAGACAAAAAGCAAATTTGACTTATTAAGGTATAATTAATCTTGTAGTGTTTTCGCATACTTTGAACTCTTGATTCTTTATAATTAACGAGTCCAATTTCAGTTTCCAATACCTTTAGTTATTAGGTATAATATTATCTTTGGGTCAAGGTTTATCTATCACAAACTTGAATTTTGATTTTTCAAGATTGTGTAAATCTTGCTTGTGGGTTTTCTAGATTTTTATATCTAACATGGATATAATCTTGAAAACTAAAATTGACATAATCTTGAAAAGCTAAAACTCAAGTTTGTGATAGATAAACCTTGACTTGAAGATAACATTATACCTAATAACTAAAGGTATTGGAAACTGAAATTGAACTCGCTGATTATAAAGAATTAAGAGCCCGAAGTATACGAAGATACCACAAGGTCAATTATACCCTGATAATTCAAATTTGTTCTTTGTCTTAGCAAAGAAAAAAATATTACATCACGCAAAACACAAGTTTATTCAAAATATCATAACTACTAAATTTTACATCAAAGAAAACAATATATAGCCCTTCATCTAATAATCTTAATGACCTTTTTTAAACTGCAAACTAAAAGGCCCTAATCAAAATTCAGCTACCACATCCCTGAGATCTAAAACAAGTCCTAAATGTTGATTTTGAATGGTTATAAACTCAAACTAAAATAAAGCCCTAAACTAAAATTTAAATCCCAAATCATCGCTTGGCCTTCATAGAATACATGGAGGAGATTCCTTAGGCAGCTTATACAGGCAACAACATGCCCTCGTCATCTCTTGGCCTTTATAGAAGATACCGTGGACATTTGGCAATGCCGGTCTTGTTTATCTCCCTATAAAAAATATTGCAGGGAAAAACTGAACTAAAGAGAAAATTTAAAGCAACGCAAGCAATACCGTGGACATTTGGCAATGCCGGTCTTGTTTATCTCCCTATAAAAAATATTGCAGGGAAAAACTGAACTAAAGAGAAAATTTAAAGCAACGCAAGTAAGAGATATCTTATTCGAGCTCGTAAAGCATGTAGGACTTCTTTAAAGGAGGTTTCTTGCAATGTGATCCAGTCAACGGTGAGATTGTGTTGTTCTTTTATGCTAAAATCATCCTTGTTGCCCTCATCCTGATGCTCTGTTAATGCCAGGTTAAGAGTATCAGGGCTTCATATTTGTTTTCAAGTTTGAACTACTGGAGTGTGAAAGGCAATCCGAAATGTTAATAAGAAAAATGAGTGGGTTAGATCGGGGGAACTCAATGAGAAGAGATGGTTAATTTCTCGTAAAAATAATGCGATAAATAGCATGTAGTGAATCTCATTGTTGAATCATCTGTGTAGAAGGTTTAATGTATCCTTATGTATTTGGTTCTGTACTGTTCAAAGGTGCTGTTTGGAAGGCATGACTAGGTGAGATTATTGATAATTGCAGCACATACAGGATCGTGGGCTGAAGCCTCTCCGGATTTCATGAATTGTGCAAACATGTTCTGGTGGCCGGCTGAAAGCCAGTGGGGGTGGCCGGCTCGCATCAGAGCCGGGAACTGGCCACCTAAATCCCTTGACTCCAAAGACCTAACAAATTCTCAAAAATGTGATTGGTGTTACAGCTACCTTATTTCCTGAGCCATTTGACCATGCTGGAGGCCTGGATGTTGGAAAGCAGACCCGGCAATGGAACTCTCGGTCAACTCCTTGAGACATTTGTGAGCTCAACCTTCCCTTACATTGTGTCCCTCAATCGCTCAGTGGTTTGCTGGGAAGACTTTTTATTGGATGACAACACCCTTCATTTTTTCCACCTGATAATACCATCCTACAATCATGGAACAGCGGTCCGAACAGCACAAAACTGTTTGTTTCATCTGTTTACAGATCTATTGCGTCATCCTCAGAGTTTTATTACTTCGATTGTGGGCGTTGTGGTTTTGTTGGGAATGACAGCCACTATGATCCACCACCACCAAGCGGTAACAGTGGCAGTGGTGGATCGTGGTGTGGACCTTTCAAAACATGGCAAACCATATATAACGATGACATAACATATGGATTGACCCCGGAGGAGACCAAGTTGGTACTCGGGGGTGAAGTGGCGTTATGGTCGGAGCAAGCACGCCCAACAGTTTTGGACACACGGAGTTTTATTACCGGTCGCACTTTCGGTTTTTCGTTCTTGTTCCTACTAGTGTATGGACCTTAAATAAGATCAAGGGGTGCTGCAGGCTTGAAATTCCAAGCCACTTTCATGGTGATTGTTAGCTTAATTTCAGAAGAGGTATGGGTAGTTCTGCTAACCATTTTGGCAATCATTATACAAAGTTACGGTAAAATCATCTTTGAAATTGTGTTTTATTTTCTCTCAAATGAATCATCCATGCTCTCTGTAACAAATTCGGCATTCCTTGTCTTTATGTTATAGATTGCAGAATTCAATCAAGAGGGTTCAAGAATCAATAAACATAAAAGTATACATGCCCAGCTGGGGAGAAACTTATCCCCATGTAAGTGCAGTATTTCAATTTTTTGACAGCATACATCTAAATTCTGACCTCACTGTGTTGTGTGTTAAGAGGAGCAGTTATATCCAATAATAACAATTGAATTGCAGTAACATTGATATACTTTTAGACAAAAGCTAGTGTCCTCTTAGCATAATTTCAATGAAATTGGAAGAGTCACAGATACAGACCTGCACTGATTCCCTTGGGGTATTTTTTGCAGGCACTGTTTCCCATCAGGAGAACATCACTATAATGTACGCATGCTGCTTTCTGTTTGCAATGTAACTAGTCTAATCACACAAACCAATACAGAAACAAAATGGCTCATTTGACAGAAAAAGAGAGTGGTTAGTAATTTGCTTTGTAGAGATAAATCATCAGCTATAATGTTTACTTGGCCTAAGACAACACCAGCTGCATCAATATTTGTTTTGGCAGTCTTTTTCCTAACCATCAACGCTTGGATGAACCAAGGACCACAGACACCACCGCTTGTAGGAGAAGACATTTGTTGTTTCTTGTTCTTGTAATATAATAAATTTATAGTCTAAGTTGAACAATACAAGTAACAAAAAGCAAAGCAAATGCTCAACAGCCAAGCTACACAAACATAGACGACAGCCTAATGCACTTGCTTTACTCTATAAGCTAATTTATTAGAAAAACTTTATAGATGGTTGAGATATCCATTCATGAGAAATGAGTGTCTTATTGTTTTTCTGCTCTATATTCTTTTAACTGGGAAAAAACATATTTGATGGAACTTGCTCAAAAAAATGTTTCACTGGGGGTTTGACATTACTTCTGAATTGAGTATTAGGTGCCGGCCTGCCGATGTTATACTGCTCCAATGCATCACAAATGCAATTGGGTGTCTACATCATCCTTTATTATAAGCTATAATAAGTTTTTAACTCGATATAGAGTGGATAGCATTATTGAATTTACATGATTGTATTAAAAAATAATATAAATTATATTTTAATATTTTATTAAATAATTTAAATATTTAGATTAAAATTATTCTCTATATCGAATTTTTGATAAGTACGAGTTCGAATATTAATATTTTTATTTTTTTAATTAAAATTAATTAATTATATAAATGAATTTATATAAGTTTCAAGTTTTTATTTAAAAAATAATATAAATTATATTTTTAAAAAAAAATTTTTCAAACTATTTAATAGGATTGGCCTCCGGTGGAAATTAGGTGGAAATTAGAGGAACTTGGGACAGGGGAGAAAACAGTTGAATGGTAAATCTTGTTTCAGGCAATTAGCGAAGTAAACATTTTGCACAAGTTATGGGCAGGTTCAATTGCTTGCTTGAGACTTTCTTCATTAATCCCACCTAACTTGACTTTTTTACACTGCCTTATAGGGATCATTTCCTCTTTTTAATTTCTTGCACTCATTTATAACTGAATCGTCTAAATCTTTAGATTTTTCTAACCTTTCTTGCACTTGTGAGTATCCCTCCAGGTTCACTATAAAACTGAGACTAGTTTCAAGGGAAGTGCTCAAGTTAGCCTTATCTCACCTACTCCTGCGCCATGAACTCTTCAAGTGTAGTGGTGGCAGCAATGGCTGCACTAATGATGTTTCTTTTACTTGCCCCAACTTCTGATGCTGCGATTTCCTGCAGTGATGTGATCAAGGACCTGAGGCCTTGTGTGAACTACCTTACGAGCGGCACTGGGAAACCACCTTCTGCATGCTGTGCAGGAGCCTCAGCTCTTCAATCTGCTGCATCAAGCACAGCTGATAAGAAGGCAGCTTGTGAGTGTATCAAATCAGCTTCGAAGTCATTAAATCCAAACCCCCAGTTAGCCCAGGCTCTTCCAGCTAACTGTGGAATCAACTTGCCTTACACTATTTCTCCCAGTGTTGATTGTTCCAAGTAACATATATATCAACTCTCTCACGCTGTCAACTTCCATCAATGCTTGCTTTTTTCCTTTTACTGCAGTTTCCTGCTTTCTCTTTGATAACTGAATATTTTTCCTTCTGCAGGATTAGTTAGTTGAGATGGAGATGGAAATGGTCTGCTGAAGGCTTTTCGATCCGCGTGTTACTATTTTAAGTGAAATGGGAAGAGTTCTGCCTAATTTATGTATGTGTCTGTACGGGAAGCTTACCCTATTTTGTAATGTGTTGAACGCATGCTAGTGCCTTTGCTTCTGCAAGTAAATAAAGACACCATAATTATGGTCAAGATTAGCACGCTAATCCACTCATCATCTATGCCCTTTTCTTAATATGCAAAGGAGACTTCTTCTCTTTTTTCTTATCTATATTAAACTTCAATGCTATAACAATTAAGGACAGGGCCGTCGTCTTCTGCATTTTCTGGGGCACGTAAAAATTACGACTATTGCAGTGGAACTCACGTTGTTTGAATACCATATGATGTAAACAAAAACTAGCTGTGTGATTTCAATCTCAATGGGGTTTGAGAGGGAAGATCTGAAGCTGGACACTCTGAAATGCAAGTAAGATCACATTAAATCTATTGTTAATGGATGAATCTGATATGATAATCCTCCAACACTTCTAATCGAGTTAATTTTATCTTTGAATGTATTTACTTCTCTAAGATTCTCAAACCAAACTACTGTAATTAGTTATGTCTATTTTCTATTTTCAAAAACATGGTTGGACAAAATGCTAAACAGGGGCCTTGTTCTCACGGAAATGTCCACTAGTTGTCTGGTGCTCGTCTGATTTCGGGCTTCAAAAATAAAATAAAACACTGACAAAGGCTTTTCTTTTGCTAAACACTCCTTGGATCTGAACCATCAAATTCAATTACTTGTGACTTTTGATGACACACCAGCACAAGCCCTTCTAAGAGAAAAAAAAAAAAAAAAGACCTTGAGAAGAACATAGAAAAATTTGAGCATGAGAGGCTGCGGTGTAAAATGCACTATAAGGATTATGGTATTGGAAAAATGTGATAGTATTACATACATAAAATTAGACCGAATGGGGCATGGCAAATCTTAT
>Ga0325404_1000439_pt1 | contig 41021 bp, 33 predicted proteins | sample PopdelMetagenome_18_FD_205664 | JGI IMG/M metagenome (GOLD analysis project Ga0325404, IMG submission 205664) | Populus deltoides microbial communities from Bellville, Georgia, United States - Xylem-Control-R1 | ecosystem: Host-associated > Plants > Phyllosphere > Stem > Wood/Secondary xylem...
CTTCTTTTATATATATATATATATATATATATATATATATATATATATATATATATATATATATATATATATATATATATATATGCGCTAAAGTAGAAGCAGGAAAGTTTCTCTACATATATTGTATTGATCGGGGTCCCTCCTCCTCACGCGTTAAAATGAAAGAGAGGAGAGAAACGAAGGGCAGCAGCTCTTCCAACCTGGTCCCTCAGAACTCCTCTGGAAATTGAGACCTCTCGTGTTCATATGAGACTACAGAGTTGTTTCCTGGAAAGAGTAAATATATGCATGTGCGGTAATTAGATAGTCAATAGACATCACTTAAATTGTGCATAATAAATCTTACAGAGAGAGACAGAGAGAGAGAGAGAGAGAGAGAGAGAGAGAGAGGGATATCCTGATCATAAAGGGGGTTTGCTTTTTCGTTGCCATGGAAGTTAAAATTTTAAAAATCATAATGAATAAATTAATATATAGTATGTACAGTCTTTTCATGGTAAAAAAACACAAGAAAACTTTTGTAATTTTCCTTTATAACAATATCAAGTACTCTCATCTTACAATCACTCAATACAGGGAAAGTTATTAATTCAGATTGATTTAATTATCTTTTAAAAAATATTAAAATAATATTATTTTAATTAATTATTTTTTTAAATAATTAATGGATTAAGAGCTAAGTTTTATCTCAAGTCATGAGTTGATCCAGATTTATAACAAGCTAACCCAATTAATTTTTTTTCTTTAACTCAAACTCATTCAAACCACAAATTAAGTAAGCTTTAAATTGACTCATCAGGTTATTCGAAGTTTTATAACCAAGAAGGCTACAATCCAATAATATGCTCATTTTTCTTTTTTATTAATAAGAGAAAATGTTCTTCACATGTTTTATAGAATATAATTATTTTTTAAATTATATATATATATAATCGGAAATATTTCAATCTGATTAAATATAAATGACTTATTTTAACACATTAAAGTTAGCTTTAAGAGATTATATCTTATATCTTGTCTTTAAAAAAATTTACTTTCTTACTATTAAGTTATAAGATGCCTTGGAATTAATATGTGTTTGATATTATGGTATAATATGTTTTTTAAAAATATTTTTTATTTGAAAATATATTAAAATAATTTTTTTTATTTCTTTTATTTTTAATATTAATACATTAAAATCATAAAAACACACTAAAAAATATTAATTCAAAATTTTATCAAGTAAAACACACTTTTATTCGGTACATTAAAAAAAAATTATCATATTCCCAGGTACCACTAAACTTCTCCTTGACTAACAATAGTATAAACAAAATTAAAAAAAAAAAATCAGACTAACAATAGTATAAACAAAATTAAAAAAAAAATCAGTCAAATTTTAAAAGTGCAATGAGTGAAACGAAGTCGTTTTCCACATATAACCACCAATGCGCTTTCATTTGCTTGTTGACATGCCCTGCAACTTGTGCTCATGGACCCCAAACTTGACCTCGTGGCTGACTCAGTGTTCTCTCCGTCGCTATAAAATCTCTCCCTATGCCTCTATCTGCACGCCAAGTTCATAACATTGATCACCTCCTCCTGTCTTAGTTCTTGACCTCAAGCTTCCTTCACTGTCCTTGATCTTCAATATTCCTGTATAGATAAAAATGCAGGTGAGAATCAACTTCCTCTATATTAATTTTCTGCTAGTGACTAGAGGACTTAGGCTTTGTTTGGCTATGTGTTTGGCATGAAAAATACTATTTTTTTATGCGAAACACATTTTGCACTACATGCAGGAGCACCACGTACGTCGCAGTCATGCATGAAAGAATGAGTCAAGTCTTTATTTCTTGTAATTTTTTTTAGTTTGTTTTGATGGAAAACTTGCTTCTTTTCTATGATATTTCTGAGAATTTTATTAGCTAAAATATCATTTTGATCATTGTTTTGGGCTTATCTCTTAGTAATGTTAAGTGATCACTGTTTCTTGATTATCTTGATATATATATTGATTTATAACAAAATTAACTTGAACTTATTTTGTCACAGAAAGCTATGTTGAAACTGGATATGCATGATGAGAAAACCAAGAAAAAGGCTATGAAGACAGTCTCTGGTTTCTCAGGTATTATTATTATTTTTTTTATCTCCATGATCATATTAACTTATAAATCAAGATTATTATTGAATATATATGAATTTATTTAAAAATAATTAAGTGGTTTATTTTGTGATGCTGACATGCAGGGGTGGATTCAATATCCATGGACTGGAACGACAAGAAATTGACAGTAACAGGCGACATCGACCCAGTAAACATAGTGAACAAATTGAGAAAGTTGTGTCACGTAGAGATAGTTTCTGTAGGAGAAGCAAAAGAGCCTGAAAAGAAAAAAGAAGAGCCAGAGAAACAAGAAGATGAGAAGAAAGATGAAGATCAAAACGTGGATGAGTTGGCGAGGGCTTACAGGGCCTATTATCCTCACGCGACCATGTATTACCATGTTTCAAGTGTCGAGGATGGTACTAATGCTTGCGTCATTTCTTAATTTTTATTTTAATTAGATGTTAAAAGAAATTATTTCTTAAAATATAAAATTTCAATTTTATAAACCCTTTATATTTGTTTTGCGATGATGATGTAAAATCCAAAATATATTATTAAAAAGTTATTTAGTGTTTAAGACATATAATGGTTAATTAATATAAGTGTTTGATTTTTTCTTCTTAATCTAAAAACCTAAGCTTATATTAAAAGTTTGAATACTTGTAAAAACAGTCTCAATCAATAAGACTTTAAGACCCTTCAATGATAAGGTCAGTATATTTATGAGAAATGTATTAAATGACTTAAGGCAATGAATATTTTAAAAGAGCTTTAAATTCAAGGAATAAAAATATTTGTTTTTTAATTCTAAGTTGGTTAATGCTCTGAAATTTACGTATCTTTATCTCAAGAGATAAAAAGTTATGAACCCTTTACCTATATAGTTTAGGAGATATTTATATCTTCTAAACCTTGTTATTTTTAGGAAAAAAAAGCTGAAAAATCCTCTGCTTTTGATGATATTATAAAAGACAAATATCTCGTATATATTATTAATAATATGGTAAGTATAGTAAGTCTCTTAAGAAACATTATATACATCTATAAGTATAGAAAAATCATTATCTTAATATGAATTATTATTCTAAATGAAAATATATGATGATTTATCATGTCTTTAATATTTATATTATAAATAATAATCTAGGATAAGATATATAGATTTAAAACTTGGTAATATCTTATTAAAGTCTGATATATTTACTAGATCCATCAAGTTCAAGTTTTTTGAATTTAACATATTTACTTGATCTATTTTATTTAAAAAATAAGTTTATTTATAAAAATCTTAACAAAAAAAAAAAAATTAACTATATATAAGGTGCCCCCATCAAAGGCACCCAACCTGACCCGTTCGGATAATCGGATCCCTATAGTGTCTGTCCCGGGGTAATTCAACCTCGTGGATTGCTCTTATGCCCCTGCCTTTCCTAGATTGCCTCTGCTAGCCTCTGTTTGTGTAAAGCTCGACCTTTAATTTTCTTTTAGGACTAGTTTCTTCAGAGCTTCAAACTTTGTTGGATATTTGAATATTTCAGTTGTGACTTAAAGTATCATTGATTTCTTGGCCATGTTTTTGGACTCGATGCTGATAATGAATCTGGAACCTAGAGTGGACTGTTTCCCTTCGAAAATAACAGGCTTGACCCTTGAGATTCTATTAATTACATGGTATGCCAAGCACACAAGAACTCCAAGGTTACTGCAGGGACGGCGGCTAGAATTTTACGAGTGGGGTATCGGATTTGAAAATAAAATAATTAAAGTTATACAGGACATAATATTGGGGTGAAAATATGTCATTTCTATCAAATAATCCGTAATTCGAATGGCTGAATTAGAAATGCTTAAACAAAATGTAAAATCTTGCAAGGTTTTGAGGATGCCATGTCCATCGGAGCTCTTCCTGTCTTCTGCAAGCACAGACACAAACCCCTCCTGTGCTGCTGCTGCTGCTAAATTACAAGCTTAGAAAGTAAGATACGAGTCTTGCATTGTTGACTGGACTTGCTGTCCTAACGCGTGATTGAAAGGAACAGAACACCAGTAGATCTTTCATCTTGACCATAAAGATTTGGAAATCAAGATGATGTACCTACGCTGGCTAGAGTTGTTTCTACGAAAGCGGAATCGTGGCTTCTGTTTTATAGGCAAATCTCTCGAGGGACCGGGTTAATAACCATGGGAGAGATTAGAAAACAAGCATTCGGTTTTTATTAAAATTTTAAATTCTTTTTATATATTTTTAAGGAATTGTTTTTAAAAAAATCAATAACCAGTAACTAGTTGAGCTGCTATATATATATATATATATATATAAACCAAGTTGAAAGAGAGAACATAGCTTATTTGATAGATATATCTCAACCATACATGTAATACATACACATTGATGAACAAGTTACGTACTCGCTTGACTCTCATGAAGTCAATATTTAGTTATAATTTTGATATGAATGATTATGGTATTGGGGAGATGAGTTTATTTTTAATATATTAAATTTAATTTAAAAATATCATCAAAGTATGAAAAATAATTTTATAAGATGATTTTAAAAATATATCATTTTATATCAGTTTGATATATTTTAAAAAATTATTAACTCTAAAATTTCAACTATTTATATATTTATATATTCCTTAGGATCATAAATCATAGCTAATTTATATGAGTGAGAGTTTTTTAAGAAAGAAAAGTGAAGGGAAAAAAGGGGTAAATCTAAAAAATACCACCCAATTATATATATATGTAGTATCAATGTTGCTATGAAATGATTTTTAATATCAATTTTACCCTCAAACTTTTAGAAATTCTCGATTAAAAACTTTCATCTATTTAAAAAAAAATTTATGTATATTTTTATCCAGAATATGCTAAATTGTTTTGTAAAAAATAACTTCATTTTAAAAAAAAAACCATCAGAAAGTACAATGATTGTAAACGAAGTCGTTTTCAACGCGGGAAACACCGAAGTGCCTTCCTTCAATGGCCCTACAATCTTTGCCTTTACTAACCATAAAAACACCACCGAGAACCCTTTCACCTTATCACCAAGTTTATCTTATTTAGCTTCTCCTCCTCCTCCTCTGGCCTTACTTCTTCACCGCAGACCCTTTCATTTACTGTCTTTGATCTGAAATCTCTCTTTGATCAAGTCTCTCCAAGCTATAGTATGAAGGTGAGGATCAGCTCTCTCTTTACATATCTTCTGTTAGATGACATGCATGCATGCGTGAAATTAAGAATCTTGAGTAAAGGTCCCTTTCTTTTTTTCTTCTTCTTCTTTGAGGTCGATCATTAACTTATTTTGATGAAAAACTTGCTTCTTCTCCATAATTCCGAGAGTTTCGTTAGCTTAAATTTGATTGTTTTAGCCATTATTGTTTCTATGAGATAATTCTTGGCCCATTTAAACCTTGATGGGGACGTCATATCATCTTTATCGTTGATTAAAGTGATGTTTAGTGCATTAATCCTTGATGGGGTCATGTTATAATTATCTTTAATTAATAGTGATGTTTTGTGATCACTGTTTCTTGATTATCTTTGTATTTATTTATAACAAAACATGACTTTGTTTTGTTACAGAAAGCTGTGTTGAAATTGGATTTGCATGATGAGAAAGCCAAGACAAAAGCCATGAGGAAAGTCTCTAGTCTTTCAGGTATTGATTATTACTTTTTGAAGAATTTGTGATTAATTTTCTCAAGAAAAAACAATAATTGAGCGGTTTGATTTGTGATGCAAAATCTGCAGGGGTGGATTCAATATCCATGGACATGAAGGACAAGAAGTTGACAGTGATAGGGGACGTTGATCCAGTACACATAGTGAGCAAACTGAGAAAGCTATGTAACACAGAAATAATTACAGTAGGACCAGCAAAGGAGCCAGAGAAGAAGAAGGAAGAACCCAAGAAAGAAGAACCAAAGAAGCAAGAAGATCCGAAGAAGAAAGAACAAGATGCTGTGGCCGAGCTGGTCAAGGCTTACAAGGCCTATAATCCTCACATGACTACATATTATCATGTTAAAAGTGTTGAAGATGATCCAAATGCCTGTGTAATTTCTTAATTAGATGTTAATTAATAAATACTAATAAGAGATGAAATAGGTGAAAAATAAATTTATATATATATATATATATATATGTTGTGATTTTGGAAAATTTGGGTGTTATATATTAATTAGAAATAGACTACAGTTCAAGTTGGTAGTGGGGTTGCTTTATACTTGATGAATTGTGGGTCTTATTTTGGAATTACTACATAAAATCTTGGTGCTGATTTTTCATTAACTATTTAATATATATATATATATATATATATATAGGATATATATCATGTCAAATCTTAGGTTTGGCATTTGTTGACATTATCTTAGTATACAATTGCTTGGTTGGTTGATTTTATAAATAGAACCGGTCAATTTGTTCATGCTAAAATAAAATTGATCGAAGCACATATTTTTCAGTTTCTTTTATTTTTAAAATTCATTTCAAAACTATATTAAAACTATATTTATTTTTTAATTAAATATTTTTTTTCATAACCCAAGATTCAGGCGCAGTCGACCCCAATAATGTTTTTGACAGACAGATTCTACCATGTGAATATCAATTTAACAGCTGAATAAAAGGATTAAAAAACAAAAAGACTTCCATCACTATATATAGCTTAAAGATGGGCAAGCTAGCCAGTCATTATTTTTTTCAGGGCAGTGTCTTCATGTAAGTGAAGACATAGTTATCCTCCCGCAGCAAAGTTGATGGCTAGAGTAAAAGGTACGTAGGTGCTTCGTTTTCAATGCCCAGAAAGGATACATTTAGATCATTTTATACATTAATTAAAATGATATTTTTAATGAATTTAAGCATACACCCTTATCACTGATTTAGTATATTAAATGGAATAGATTTTATAATATATTGATTCAAGAATTCCACCTTAAAAGATTAAAAAGAAAGATCGAAAAGCGTCCAAGAATCATCTCCGGCCACAAAAGTCTCCCTAAAAAAATATTTAGATTATTCTCAGACGAAGAAAATCTCGTAATCGCTTAATTTGTCGTGCATCAACATGTATCAACCATCATGCATCGACTACCCAGGAGATTCAGCAATGTCGTCTCCTTCAAGCAGTTTAAAACCAATTTGTTAAAGTTTTACTTTTTGGGTCTGGACCATTTCTGCAAGGTCACGCCAGCAAAACCATCGAGGTTCGAACTGGGTGGAGGCTAAACTTGCTTCAGCCGTCTTGCATGACGTCGTCCATCAGAGGAGTCAACGTCAGAGCAGGATGGCATCGTAATATGATGGACATTTACCAAGGGATGGACCATTTGAAGGTTAGCTAGCACTTGTGATGGATTAAAAATATCACAGGCTCTTCTGTACAGAGGAGGTTTATTCTCTATATAGCAAGCTCAACACAACCCTTCCACTTGATGATAAAAGGGTCTTAATCAAAATGGGAAAAAAAATGGTACTCAATATCATCATTCATGGGGTCATGTGCACAGCAGCCATACAACTAATTACTTGTATAAAAAGAATTGATTGATTATTTTTGGAAAGTGGTTTTTTTGGGAAAATGAATTCTTAAAATGTTAATTATTTTTTTATATTTGGTAGTATCATAGAAAATAAATTGAAAATATTTTTTAGTGTTTGACTATGTTATGAAAAATGAGCTGAAAAATAAATTATTAATAATTTTTTCAAGTTTATTAAAATAACAATGAACTAATCTTACAAATTAAAAAGTTGAATGAGAATAAAATCGAAAAAAATATTTTATAAATTATCTCAAATAAAATAAATAACAATCAAAATAATAAAAATCAAATCTAATAGATATAAAAGTTGAAAGGTTATGAACTTAAAAAACAATTATAATTTCATAAATTATTTCAAATAAAATAAATAACAATCAAAAGAATGAGGACAAAATCTGATAGATAAAAAATTTCAATTAAGAAAATGGTAAGAAAGAAGCAAATAACAATCATAAAAATAAGGACCAAAATTGATATAAAAATCAAATTTTAAGGGATGAAATTGGAAAAAAAAAGATTCAAAACAAAATATATAGCAATCAAAAGTTTGAAGACCAAATTTGATATAATCAGCAAATAACATGATATTTCTAAATTTTTCACAACTTCTAGAAAGTGTTTTCCGTTCAAAATAAAAGGAAAATATTTTCCTGGAAACCAAACCAAATTTTTCTTTGACTGGAAAGTGTTTTTCGTTAACCCAACTTTCTTAATGATAAACAAACACAAGAAAGTTTGGAAAGTGGTTTCCAGAAAACCACTTTTCATGAAACAAACAGGATTTAAATAAAAAACTTGGGAATCATTATGTTCTCGATTTAGTCCCCTATTTGTTTTTCATTCCTTCCCTTTTTTAATTTCATCTTGGTTATTTTTTTAATTTTATCATTGGATTTTTTTTAATAATCATTTAGGTCGCTTTTGAGGCGACCAATTTAATTGAATCATGCTAGAGCAAACCCAATACGATTTAATTTTAAACCCAAGCTAAGCAAGGAGACGGGTCGAGATGGTTTTTTTACTATTAATTTCATCCTTTATTTTTTTATATTTCATCCTCATATTTTTTTTATCGATTGATCTGGTTGTCTTTGAACCTGTCAAGTTGACCGGGTCATGTCGGGTTAACTTTTACACGGTTTAATTTTAAACTTGTACTAGGTAAAAAGTTGGGTCGAGAGGTTTTGTATGTCAATTTCATCATTTTTTTTTCTTAATATCATCCTCAAACGTTTTTCAACAAGTTGGTCCGAATATTTTTAGACCGGTCAAGTCGACTGAATCACGTCAATATAACTTTTATATAGTTTAATTTTAAATCAAGCTAATCAAATTAAAAAGTGTGAAGATTAAATTGTTACATTGAATTTGATAAAGAACAGATATTTTTTACTGTTTAAATATTGTTTTTAATTTTTTTAAAAAATAATCTCAGGTACCGTAAACAAATTAAAATATTCAATGAAATCCGGTCATTGTTGAGGATGAGATATTTGAGAGGCATCAAATAAAACCCCCTTTGAGGACGTAATAAACTAATATGTGGCCAAAAACATGCAGGATTTTTTTACCAGTAAAGCATCTTCATGCTTATAAAAAAAAATTAAACATCTTTATCAATAATAAATATTTTATACACGTGTGCTGTCATGATTCCATTAGTTTATGTTTTGATTTTGGTGCCATCCGTAGATGTAACGATATGATGGGACATGCTGCTTTTTGACTGCTTTTTTAGCTGCCTTCTTCCCGACAATTAAAGCTAGTTTTGGATTTAGGCAATGCCGATAAGTGTACATTGGCGTGAAGAAGCCTCTCTCTATTTATGTTTATCTATCAAAGGAAACTCAAATAAGTGTTTTTAATTTATCATAACACTATTTAGCTTGGAAGATAACATAGAAACGCCACTTTTTATTTTTGCGTTTTAAAAAAAATTATTTTTTGCTTTACTTTAAATTAATATATTTTTTAGTATTTTCAGATCATTTAAATGCGCTGAAATTAAAAATTATTTTAATGCATTTTCAAATTAAAAATACTTTAAAAAGTAACCGTAACCACACTTTCAAATGGGCTCTTAGGATAATATTTTCATACACACATTAAGGTAAGCTCTACTTATTATAAATTCACTTTAATAAATTTTGAATTTTACCACAAAAAAAATAGAGACAACATTAAATTACTTTCTTGAAATAAAAAAATAATAGAGACAATGAAGACAAATAGAAACGCCATTTTTTTTTTTTTGCGTTTTAAAAAAAAATTTATTTTTTTTTACTTTAAATTAATATATTTTTTAGTATTTTCAGATCATTTAAATGAGCTAAAATTAAAAATAATTTTAATACATTTTCAAATTAAAAATATTTTAAAAAGTAACCGTAACCATACTTTCAAATGAACTCTTAGGATAGTGCTTTCATACACACATGGACACATAAGGTAAGCTCTACTTATTATAAATTCACTTTCATAAATTTTGAATTTTACCACAAAATTGTTTTAGGAGCTATAATGTCTTACACAATAAATTTAGCATTAGATTACTATTTCAAAACAAAAAAAATAGAGACAACATTAAATTACTTTCTTGAAATAAAAAAAATAATAGAGACAATGAAGATAAATATTATGTTTCTCTCGGTATTTAATATTTTAAAAGTACAAAAGTTCAAAATAAAATTATCTTAGAAAACATATTTATTTCATCTGTATTTCTTTTCAATCAAACAATATTATATCTCTTTTGAGTTTGTTATTTTTATTCTAATACACTAACCAAAACACTTTATAAATTTTGAACATGATGGTAATTGAATTATAATTTCGTTGTAACCATATATTTGCAATTAGCTCCATAGGAGACAGAAAAAACAACATCGAGAAACTAGAACACCAACTATCTGGCTAGCAAAAGCATTACTAATCCATGCCCTCCCATATTAGGAAGAACAAAAAAATAATGGAAGGAGAGAAGAGCACGTGCGAGGCTCGTGATCTTATCCTTTCTCAGTCCCAAGATTTCTTGCCCTCATCTTCTTCTTTCCACATCTCAACCCAATTCTTCTGGACTTGTTCAAGCCCAAGAAATGATCCCTTTTCGTTTGGATCCATGCTAGTAGATAAAGCCCCATAAGCAATCCCACAAACAGAAGCTCCTAAAGTAAGAAAAAGTGTCGAAAACATGAACCATTTTGGCACATTCCATATATGCTGCTCCATGACCAAACCTATCACGTTCATTGATGCAAAGGCAAGTGCCATAGGTGCCCCAACGGATACCAAGACTCTCTTTATGATTCTATAAAGCACCTCTTCTGGGATTTCTTCGTCGTCATTGTTGTTGGTGTTTTTGGAGGTTTTCTTAATGCTACTTTCTTGTATGGAAGGTGGGGCGCTACCAAAGCCTTTAGCACTTGCTTGCACTTTCCATGTTGCAGGTGGGTTGTTTAGGGTTTTTTGTATGCTTGTTGGGAGGATAGAAGGAGCCATTGGCTTCCATGGTGAAGAGTTTGCGAGATAGAGGGGTGATTTTTGTGAACAAACTAGAGTATTCATGGTTTCTCGATTAAGCTATACCTTTTCTCATGATGCTAGCCTTATGCTATGCGTTCCATGTATCTTATCCAAAAATAAATGGATGGAACTGCCTTGGTTCCAAGCTTCCAAAGATATTTCTTGATTTATTTATCTTGTGACGATATTTTGAGTAAAATTCTTGAGGTCCCATCTTGCACAAAGGGACAAATTTGTTCCTTTCTGAAGAATTTACTCCCATATAGCTAACCGACGATGATTTATTTTAGAGTGTGATAATTACTACTACTCTTAAGGATGAGACGATCTCAAGTTTAACAAAATTATTTCGGACTTCAAACACATCATGCTGTAAGATTTTCATTTTATAACGGAAATCATGGCGGGGCTAAGGCCTAGTTTGATCTACTTCAAGACCAAGAATCTCAGTGGCCCTTGTTTCGAGTTTATTAATTGTATTCTAGCAGCAACATCACAGGACAGCCAAAATTTCTTTCACCTGATCATGCTGTAATAATAAGGTCGTTTTCGTACTAGCTTACATTACACTATTTGTATTGTACTGTATACGTTTATGATTGGAGAAATTGTAGCTACCCCTTATTTCAAGCCTTAACCAGCAAGGGTAGTTTACTTGATCTCCAAGAGTATTGATGTACCATCTCTTTGAGTTAATGAAAATTGACCGAGGAACCTAGGTGAGCCACCAACTCATTTTGTTGTTCATGTATATGACCATGCTATGTCAGAACAGCAGCCCACCTAGCGTGCAGCAGCCAGTCGATCACAGGAACTGCTGAGCGGGCATCTGAGTTAACCAGGAAACGTTGATGCTGCAATCTTTAATCCGAGGTCATGCTCTTCTGTGGATCAAATGCATTGATCAAAGTGAGGAACCACTAGGGACCAGAAAAGAACATACCACTTCACAAAATATCTATTTGATTTTGTAAAGCATTGAATCTCATATATCCCAACACAAACACACAAACACACACACACACTTCTGATTGATACAGTTCAAGCTGTATCATTTATTTGGTGGATAAAGTCATGAATAAAAACATGGGACTTGAGAGGAGCCTAGGAATCAAGAGGTGAAAAATGAAAATCGTTGTAGTAATATCATCATAATATAGATTCAATCAGAGAGAAAAAGGAAAGAAATTAAAGGATGATATAGAAACTAAGAAACAGGCTAGCCACATCTGCTTTTATAATGTCAAAAAGTCCACTCACAAACCGCAATTCAGTTCTTTAATAACTTACACAGAGCTAATGGCAGGATATGAGCCAAGACGCCAGATGCAGACGTCCAAGGTTATCTGCCCATAAGTACCAAGGAAATCATTTGGTACTAGAAGGCACCCCAGCGATGGAGGGTCATCAACTCTGGTTTGGACATTTCTTGTGGAAGATTGGAATCTGATATTGCTTCCCTCTGCTCTTGTCATAAGTTCGTAAAAGTACCCTGGCTTTGATGAAGAAAGGCCCATACAACTAACAGTGATCACATGTCCAAGAGTATCCGATCTATTATTCAGAATGAATAAAACACCTTCTTTATCTTCTTGAAGAATACAGAATTTGTCATTGACAGTAATGAAAAGAGGGAAGCTGGTATTGAATTGGAAACTTGTCAACTTGCCTAAATGTTTACATCTACAGTGTAGGTACAATTGCTTAGATGAGCCCTGGAAGTTGCAACCCAACAGGGGGCATGTGCACAGCGCATGGCTACAACACTTGTCATGTTCGTATTTCTTACTGAAACAAATGTTTTCTCTGCATCCATACCTCCAATTGGAGCATTGTACTTTCAGCGATTCAAGAACCTTCTCAATGGCACGACAACGGTTATCACCAATGGGCATAGCACAAGAAGGACACTTATGTTGGAGTTTTTTGCTGCATGAAGAACAAGCTACATGTCCATTCTCACACTAAATTTCCCAGCAAGAACACAGAAAATAAATCAAGAAAAATTCTACTCACGAGACAGAATATCATAAATGTCATATAATAGCTCACATAGAAACTAAAACATTGAATCAATGCAAGAAAAATAGAACTAATTTTTATCATCTACTGATACAGATCTCTATTGAGGAAGTCAATGTTATTTCTGAGTGATCAACTTTTCAACGTTTCATTTTCTTGAAAGATCCATGCATCCACATTTTTTTTAAAAGAGTGCTTTAAGAGAAATTATGAAATTTTAATAAACACATGTTGTTTATAATTGGAGGATAAAAAATGTTCTAAAGTATGATGAAAACCTCTCTAATCCCCATGACATCTTTGACAACTTTCTATATAATCATAACCTGAATGCAATTTTTTTGGCAGATAAGAATGATGGTCTTATTCCTAAGAGTTCAAACTTCAACTTCTCTGACAATATTACTCACAACTTCAAACTTCATAATCCTACAAGAACATCAAGACAATAGATCTCCAACCATCCATTTAGATCTCTCTCCGCACCACATCTGGAAAGTTACCTTTGAAGCACAACCATCATTTCCCAAGAAGTACCTGGTTCAATTGTTAAATTTCCAGCTCCTAAACCTCAATCATGCAAGGCAGTATGAACTTCATCCCAATCAAACAAGTGAAACTTCAGTCCATTACATTAACTAGACCACATAAAAGAAAAACATTCCAACTTCCATAGCCACTCCACCACACAAACTGGAAATTCTTACAAGACCAGTTATCAACTTCCTATTCATTAACATCCAATGTCTATCTTCTTAGCTACCAAAAGATGTCAAATGATAACAGCCTTCGACTCTTATTTCAAAACTAATGAAAGCATAGCTCTGATATATACACAAAACAACTATATAAACAGAATAGAAAAGTTCAATTTCAAGAAAACAAGCTAAAAAAGAGGTCAAAATCCTTTCTCGCACGCCAAATAATCCCAAGAACAAATAATCAAAACCCAGATACAAAATCAAGAAACTCAAAGTATCTAACCATAATCTGACTAAAAAAGCCAAATCTAAACATCAAATCTTAGCCTAATAAGCCAACAATCCCTTACCATATTCAACATGCGCGCGCGTAAATAAACTATCATTAAAAGCGAGGACATGACATGCAAGAGGAAAAAAACAGAAACAAGAAACAAATACCTGAAAAACAGGAATGGTCAAGGTTTCACAGCAGGTGGGACAATCAAGAACTTCTGGGTCTGATAAAGCTACAAAAATAGCTCCATTTCTGCTGGGCCTCACAAGGGTAGGTTCCAGAAAGATTGGACTCTCATATAATCTGGGTTGTAGTAGTTGTAGTCCCACAGTTTCCATCTGATTATTTTGTTGTTGTGGTGGTCGTGGTGGTGGTCTCACTATTTCTTCCACCTCCTCCTCATCTTCTTCTTCACTTTCATCACTTGTGTCTTCATCATCATCATCATCTTCTTCTTCATCAGAATCTTCTTCCTCACGAGCAATTTCTTCCATAGGAAATTCAGGAGGAGGAGGAGGAGGAGAGGAGGGAGAAGAGGGTCTTTGTCTTTTCGGCCTTGGATAGCTTGAACCTTCTCCATCTTCAAGTATGAATTTTCTCATCTCTTTATCTCTCTCTAAGCAAAATCAGATTTTTTTTTTACCGAAGTGAAACGTTATTATCAGTAAACAACAACACCTTATTATCAGTAAACAACAGCCTGTTAATTCTGAAAATACTATTTTCCCTTCAAGTTTTCACAAAATTACAAACATGCCCAATATATAAAAATCCATCTTTAAGGCATTTTTTCCACTTAAGCAGCCAACAAGAACTTGCAAAAGAAGTTCTCTCTTCTATCTATTTATTAGTTTCTCTTCATCAATTTTTAGCTTTACAGCCAGCATTATCAATGGCGTACCCGCATGCTTTGACTACAATAAATTGCTTGTTTTGCGTTTTACTAAGGTTAGGTTGATGAATTATTTACTTCTATGGGATCTAAGTACTTTCCAAGTAAAAAAAACAAAATTGAAATCCATGACCAAGATTGAGTTTTTTTCCTTTTTAAGATAAACCCAGTTCAAAAATTTTGGATTTTCTTATTTTTAGTTACATGGGCAAAGAAAGATCTGAGATATGAGGGGTTTTGTTCTATATTTTAAGTGATAGTATCGGTTATTGGGATTTGCGATGAATTGTTACTGTAGCTAGTTAAAAACAACGGTCATGAGGAGAACTACTAGATAGTATGGTTCTTCTTATAGGAGTTTTGAAGCTGCTCAATGTGCTTGAAAATGGACGTCCTCCGTATTTGTTTGTGGCTTTTCGTTCTTGTATGTGAATGGCCCTTGATTCAATAAAGCATATGCAATGTTGATTTAATGTGCAAATGAAAAGATAAAAAGACAAGGAGAATATGCTTCGCTGAAGACATTTTGAGATACAATATCCTAAAGTGAGTGTGGTATTGATGACTTAACAGCATTGTCTGTCTTTTGGCTGATGCATGAACATTGATAGATGGGTGAACTTGGGAAGTATGGCTCTGTAACCGAGTCAACAGCAGGTGCTGATCCATGGTGACCTGAGTGTCATCAACTTACAAGCCATATGAATTTACCTTGAAACTCACCGTTGTTGTGTTGATTGGCCCATAACCTAGTTAAATTTATGTTCGGATTTTTTTTTATTCTTATTTTGTGATTCTTTCATTTCAAGGGTAGATTGCTGCACGCAGAAATGGGTAATTCTTGGTTGATTTAATGCCAAATCACCTTTTGCATGGTGCCCAAATTGTGCTGCTTTTCACAATTGAAGGGAGATGCTATCCAGTGGCTTCCTTCAAATTTTAAGCAGATTATTTCCCTTCATGGTGCTTCCTGAGTTTGTTCTTTTCGTTAATTGTTTGTAATAGAAAATTTGAGGCCTTGCATTCTGCTCTAGTTGATGGAAATAACCAAATAATTGGAAGGCTTGTTCATTTGTCTTCTGACAATTGCCACTTTTGAATCAGGGAACTCTTTTGCTGGTCAGTGGATACTCTCCAACTAGCTGTGACAAACTTCTCTGCAGACATGCATGTCTGGTGGTTAGATCATGTCTCCTTTTTTCCTCAACCTCGAATATCATTTCATTCTGTTTGCTTAACTTGTTTAATTCTTGTCATAGGATCCAAGCTCCCATCAAAATCGCGGCAAGCTCTCTGTAAGTACAATAAGATCAGACCACGGTGTTTGAGAGAGTACTTTTTTTTTTTCATAGACTCTTGAGAGGATGATGTCTGATCGGAAACTCACTGCTGATGACGTTTTGGAAAAATCATTCTCGGCTTCTGATTGAGTTAACTTTGATGAAGAATAAAAGAACAGCTGAATCCTGATAGACCTTTATTTTGCTGCCTGTTCCTTTCAATGCAGCAATGGATGGTTCTGCTACCACTGGAATGAGTAGCTAAACATTCTCTGTCAAAACAGCCTTAAAACAACATCAATAAGATTGTAGACTCGTTACATTAGGATAGGTCATTTTGCTGCCTTCTCTTGGAATTGTTTGTTGATGTAATTTTGGGTTAGAGAAATGCCACCCATGGGCATGAATGGCCATACATTGTCTACCAACAACTGTTACACACATAGCAGGGTTTGGTTGTATTTTATGTTATTTGCCATTGTAATGCACACACGGTCAATATTCACAGCTATTGGCAGAATCCCTGATATGCTCACTGTCATCTGTTTCTGTAATGTCTTGAAATTTCTTTCAGAAAGGGAAGGAATCTTGGCATTGCCTTCAATATATGGGAATTCTTTATTTTTTCCATAACAAAATGAAATAGCATACGAGTGAGTGGCTACTTGCCACTCTTTTCTTTTCAAGAAAATAATGTTGAAGCCCAAGAACCCACTATTATCATCTTGTATCCTCGAACATTTCTAGAAATTGTCATATGGATAGGAGAGATTGAAAAGCTTTCAGGGGTAATGTTGCATGGTTTTCATTTTTATGGACTGAAATACATAACACAGGATTTAATTTTTATTCCTCTCTGTAAACAGCCCATAGATGGACAAATTACATTGACAAATTCCAGAACATAATCAGTTAAATTCATGATCTATTAAACTTGGCTCAATCATGAAACTTAATTCATGATCTGAGTTGCCAGTTAAATTCATTTAATTAAAATAATATTTTTAAAAAATATATTTTGACTGGGTTAAAATTAATTTGCTTGATTAAATGGGTGACACCAAGTCAATTTTTATCCGATATTTTTGAAACCTTACTCCAAATGAGATCCTGGATCGATTCATTAAGCCCGGAAAGGTTTAATACGACTGATTAAGTTAACAGTTCCCTTTATGATAAATAAAAAATTCACGGTTTTCTTTGGTAAAACAAAGCGCATATTCCTTAACGAAAGTCCTGGTCTTTTTCCTTTCAATTCTGATATCCCAAATTTCCAACTTCTCCCTCTCTTCCTCACCAAACCTCCACAGCTCTCATTTCCATGGCGTCAACACCAAATACAGCCAATAACACCGCCACCGCCATTATAACATCACCTATATTCCTCACCAATGAATCTCTACACTCAATCCTCGCACACAATTCCTTAATTCAACACTTCCACACATCTCTCCCCACTACCTCTTCCACACTCCACACTCCAATCCGTCAAAGCTATGACCTTTCACAATCATCCTCTCTCCTTTTGATGCCCTCTTGGTCGTCTACTCCCTCCCTTCCTTATATAGGTGTCAAGCTTGTCACCTACTTCCCTCAAAACTCCGCACTAAACTTGCCTGGAATTCATGCAAGCTATGTGCTTTTTAGCTCTACAACTGGCCAGACTTTGGCTTCAATGGATGGCACTGTTTTGACCCTTTATAGAACTTCTTGTGTATCTGGGCTAGCATCAAAAATATTGGCTAGGAATGATAGTAAAGTTCTTGTGATGGTTGGTGCTGGTGCTTTGGCACCCCATTTGATCAAGGCTCATCTTGCTGCAAGACCCAGTTTGCAAAAGGTGATAATTTGGAATAGAACAGTAAAGAAAGCTTCTGACTTGGCTGAGAAATTGAAGAAAGAATGCATTGGAAATGATGGGGTTTGTTTTGAAAGTAATGGGAATTTGGAGGAAATTATTGGATTGGGTGATATTGTGAGTTGTGCTACAAATGCCGATGCACCTTTGGTCAAGGGTGAGAAACTGAAGCAAGGAGCCCATTTGGATATGGTGGGTTCTTTCAAGGAGACAATGAGGGAATGTGATGATGAGGCAATAAGGAGAGGAAGAGTGTTTGTTGATAACGAGGCTGCTTTGGTGGAGGCAGGGGAACTTGTAGGTGCTTTTGAGAGGGGGGTGACTAAGAAAGAGGATGTGGGATTTTTGGTGGAGTTGATCAAAGGGGAGCAAGTTGGCAGAAAGAATTCTGAAGAGATCACCGTGTTCAAGTCTGTTGGTTCTGCAGTTGTGGATTTGCTTGCTGCACAATTGGTGTATGAGAGTTGCATCAAGGATAAGTAATGAGATTGAGTATATGAATTGTTAGTAGAAATAAAGCGATGGTCAATGCTTTAAAATCTAGAAAAAATGGATGGTAATGGATGCTATGTATGCTAATACAATGAGGAATTCCCACTCGAAATCTTCTTTCTGCTTGCCATCTACACATGTTTTCTGTAATGATCTTTTTCCTCCTTGAATTCAATTTGTCTTTAGGAAGCTCTTGAAATGTTGCTTGAAATCTACAAGATATTCACTTTTTGTTTGTAATGGATCTCAAGGACTCAATTTAGATCACTGTCTTAAAAAGGGACAGTTGAATACATGCTTTCACCAACTTGTCTTTGCATTCACCTCACAAAAGTTGCCTGCTTCTGACTAGTTCTATCAAAACAGCTGGGGAGTCAAGTATCAACATTGCAAAAAGGAGCTCGGAAAAAATGGATCTCTCAATGATAATTACTAGCTTGGAAAAAATGGTCAAGGATACAAACTACAAGAATTTTCTTTTAAGCAGCTTGGGAAAACTGGATTTCTCAATGATCATTCTAGCATTGTTTTTATATGGCATTACTACAATTGAATAAATACTTATGAACACGAACTGCAGAAATGTTTTTAACAAATAGTCAGACACGTTTGGTTCTCAACACCTAAGGATACAACAAACCATCCAGAAAAAACTGGATTCTGGCATTTGACAATGTTATTATGTTAGTGATCGTTCTGATGAGTTGGTTTCTTTTTCGGCAGCCTGCTATGGATCCTTGGGAATAGTAAGTCATTCAGCTGTCTTTCAGCACTATATTCTGAAGTTGCCTGCAAAAACAATGGAGTTGGGAGAAAGAAGTATGTCATGAGTAAGGGAAGGCCAATTTGAAGTAAGCCAAAAACAATTGCATCACTAAAAAACAAACTAATTGGTAAATGCAGCTGATCAACAGGTACTGATAATTGCTTACAGAAGCACATACCTGTGAATTGAATGCAAACCGTAGCGTTTGGATTTGTGTTCCAGAACAAACTCTCAAATCAAATCCATGGGAATCTACGTCAATAATTGCCACCTCCTACAATATGATAAAACAAAACTAATTATTTATGAACTGCAAATAAGAAACAGCAAACTAGAGTAGTGTTTCATGCATGATTATGTTCAACAATGGGTTGCCTAGCAAAACATGCAAATAGAAGTGAGATAAGCACTAGTTCAAAATGATATTATAAACTTGAAGTTAAATGAAAAGATTTCCTACACGGTGTAATTTTCACTATTAACTGATGAAGCAGATTTATGTGTGTTACCTCCACTTGAATACCCTTGCATCTCCAGCACAGAGATTTAAGGGCCTGTGTAATCTTTTCTCCACCAGCTTTCATTAGAGATATGATTCTGTCTGCCGAAAGTGCAATTGCATCGGGTTTTGCTTTCATAAAGTCTTCTACTTCGACCATAGTCTTTACAGAACAAGAGGAGAAGAATTAGTTTCTTGTGCATGTACAAGATCCAACAGCATATGACTTGATCATTCATAGGGTACGAAAATAGAAATAAAAAATGATAACTAAGAAAAATTGTCATTTCACCAACTCTGATTATCCAGCACTAATTGCTGCAAAATGTAGACATCCAACTTGTTGCAAAGGAAATAAAAGGAAGCTCTCTGGGACTTTATTCTGAAGTAAGCACTGAATTTATTCAGTAATCAAAATGTTCGTAACCAAGTTTGATTGACAACAGTAAATGGTAATACTGAAAGCAACAACAGAATACAGGTGGAACTTTTATCAAAATATGATTGTAGTCATTGCAACAGGATACATGGACACATCTTGTGTAGTGAGTGACAAAACTTGACAAAATTATTTTAGTAAAGCTCACAACAGCAACTCCATTATTTCAACAAGAATGAGGACAGAATCACAACCAATGTGCAAGAGTCTCTGGAAAGTATTGCATATTCCATTATAAAAAGAAATTTATATGCAACCAATGAATGTTCAAATAAAGATAAGAAAATATGCTTATATACTTGGTGTCCATGAGCTGAAATCAGCTGAATTTTAATCATCTCCAGCTTGTAAAATGAAGTTCCACTTCTTGGGACCTCATCCTTCTCCGATTCCTCCACCCGCATTGAACTATCTTCAGATGATCCTGACTTGTGTTCATGACCATTTACCACACCAGATTCTTCTAGTTTGCCCTCTACACTTTCCCCAACCTTATTTATATCAGCATCACAAGACTGATTGCCAGACATATGCCTCTGTATGTCAGAGTGTTCTTCCATGAAGGCAGGTCTAATAAGGCCCTGGATAGCTATACCAGCAGGAGGCTGCTCCATCCAGTCTATAGGATCATCTGAAGCAACCTATGCAAAACAAATAAGAAATAACATACAAATGCAAGAACTCAGCTAAGACTACAAACCATGGCCATTCCACAATTTCATAGTGATGACAATTAAAAAATACACTTTGCAAGTAGAAAGCAACTGTTGATGCATTTTTACCGACACAAAACAAATGGAATTTGCTCCTTCCTAAAAGTGCATTAAGTCAAAGAGAAGCAATGGACAAATACCTGAGCCAGCTTTTTGGCAAAATACATTGGATGAGAAGAACGCATCGTCTCTAATTTTGCCCAGTCTCCAAGTTCCTCATCAGAATCATCTTCCTCGTCCGAATCATCAAGAACAGCCACCAAGTCCTACAGCCAAGACAGAGAAATGCACCCGGGAAAAAATTGTTCAAATACTTGTGCATTTTAAAGCTAAAACCCAACAGCAAGAATGGACTGAAAAGAAAGAGAAACCAAACCTCATCATAGTCATCATCATCCTCATCCTCATCGCCCCCATCTTCGACATCACTATCTTCATCTTCAATTTCATCAACCCCAAAATCAATTTCAGATGTACCCAATGACTCCATCTCACTGAGCATCTCCATGGCATCAAAACCTATAATGGCTTGCTGCATTTTGCATAAAAACTCATCAACTCAAGGGGCGTTTGAGTTCCCCACTTTATTAAACATAGAAATCTGGCTAAGTGCTTATTAATTGCCCTTTTCTTTTCCCCTCCAATAGCATCTATTCTCTTCTTTGAGTTGTCTCTTAAAAAATTACAAGGCCAAATAGAATTTAAGAAAATAACACTTTGTTTCCAAAACCAAAAGAGAAGGTTTTCTACATCTGAACACCAACCTGGCACGTCAACAGAATATTGCTAATATGCCACCCCTTGTCTCTTGAAAAGCTACAAGGTCGTGCAATAAAAATAATATGCCACATTTTGTCCAAAAAAAAGGTTTCGTTCATAACTTAGCATCAACTCAATATGATGCAATTCACAGGATATCCAACCAGAAAAGACATTCCATACCACAAAATTATTTTCTGTAGTTAGTGCTTGCAAAATGTCCTCATCATTCTTCACTTGAAAGTATATATCTGCAAGGCATCAGAAAAAATTAACACTTCAATATGCAACAACACTTCTGCACCCAGATTAAAGTTAGTGTGCAAGATAATGATGAATTTCAAGGGCTTGACTTACTCCCATGTTCGTCAGTCACATAAGGCAAGTCTGGCCAGATAATGTTCTCATGAAAATCATCATTTATCACACCAGTCAACATTAGTGTTGCTTTGCTTTTCGCCTGAAATAACACCCTACAGGCAACATTAGCTCTGCAAACTGGCATAAAATAATAATTTACATGAAGATTTATCATACAATGAAAGTCCTAATGGCTTGAGTTTATGAGGACTCAATGCATTTCATCCACTCTGGATTGATAACAAATATATAGTGCTTTGCAAAAAAACCCATACATGATGTCTTTCTTTCCTTACTTTCCAACTCAATCTCCTAGTCTGCTGTTTGTTTAAGCAGGTGGTACTTGTCTTAGAAAGTAGCTTTGTATGAAGGATAATTGCTCGATGTAAGATGTAATTAAAGACATTCAGAAGGGAATCAAGGTAATAACTTGCCCTAGTTAATCTTTTACGATTATTATGCCAGTGTCAAAGTAAACCTTCTTTGATGGCCAATGTTGAAAAGTTCATTTCAGCAGGGTCTAATTATCAGCATTATCACCAATGCTTCAGATCAAATATGAGACTACAAAATTTGCAGATTTTCTATTTTGAAATCAATATGCAACCATCATTTATATAGATTATAGAGGTTAAACAAAGAGCTCTAGCTTGATGGCTTGAATATTGTGCATAGGTGAAAGGTCATATACTCGAGTGATGTTGTTATAATGCATAGTACTGACATGTGTTATGCTTGTATTAAAGAAAAGCGCTAGGAGCAGCAGAAGTCATTCTTTGTTGAAGTGATGACTAGAAAATGTAATATGATACCTCAACGATAGTCCTAGATGTTTCTTGAGGTGTAAGCATAGCATCACTGCTTGTTTCTGATGCTGACACTGCAATATCCTCAAATGGATGGTATCGCATTTTACCATTCTGCTCTGAAGATTCCAAGTTCGAATCTAAATTCTCTGCAGACGCTTGAGTCTTACTCTTTAAACGACTGCTCCTTCTAAAGAAAGAACCACCATTTAATCCTTGAAATTTATTCCTGCAATAATATTGATAACTACTTGTCCTTAATATCAGCAACTACTTATACAATGTTGCAAAGCATTTGAAGAAATAAGAACGAAACAATGAACCATTAGCAAACAAAAATTAAAACATTTTCCATTTCCAGAGAAGCATATGTAAAGTCCTCGGTTTTATGGTAAAAAATGGTAAGGCAGGATTTAAGAGTTCCAATCTTATGCCAAAATATGACAATTTGAGATCACATACAAACTGGAAGGAAGTTTGTGGTATATCTTATTTCTAAAAACGAAAATCTTGTGTTCCTTTTAACACCCTTTACCTTCCAAGTTTAAATGCTAATACTTGAGAAATCACCTCTTTGTAGTACATTTTCTGATATGGAACTAAAACATAATGCTGAGCAAATTGTTTTATGATGTGAATGCCCAAAGCCAGCTCTAATCAACACTTGAAAGTACAGGCTCCACAAGTTGGAGTGCAGGTTTGAGTGACACTAGACTCAAATAAAATCTACTCACTTTCGGAGCTGAGATCTCTACAATATATGAAGACCCTTGAGTTCATGCCTTGATTAAGACTACCTCATAAGATCATAACCCCTCTAACCACTATAAACAGTCAATCAACCAATTCATGACCATAATTCACTCCTGAATTCCACAAAAGGACAACAATTCTCACCTTCTATCACCATTTTATACGTACATAACCTCCAACACACCCACAGTCCCTTCACTTTATACCAGTTCCCCGTTGTAGCCTGCCAAAGATACTAACTTAAGCATAAAAAAGTTTCACCTTTGATTTCCTTTCTTTACGCAGATCCACGAATAAGCTAAGCTTAACCAATCCAGAACCAGGTTCATTACTTACTTCTGTACCCCAAAACTCCCAATTTAACTTCAGATTAAGAACCAGAGGAGCTGAGAGAAAAAACAGGTGCATTTCCACTAATCCTAAAAAACCCACTTTCATTATCTTGAAATGTAACAGAAAAAACTTTAACCTTGACTGTAGCCAGTGCAGCAAAGCATAGAATCGAGAACAAAAATACTACTCCACACAGATGGCAGAGAGCAGTATAATTTATTTAGCAAAGACATTAAAAGCTCTAAACATACAGAAAGAACAAAAGGGTATCTAAACCAACTGCCATACCACTAATCAGATTGCATTTCTATAAAAACTCTTGCTTTTACAGTACAAAATGGAACTTAAACTAAGAAATGAAGCTATTAGAGATAGCATGTCAAATATCAATGATAAGAACACACACTAGAGTGGCAAAGATGCAATTCATGTGGCTAGAATGTTCACATTTTAAGCTCTTAAAAAGCAGAAAGCTCTTAAATTTTGTTTTTAAGTCACCAAGAAATGGCAGAGCTGCTGCGTGGCAAGGAGGAGCAGAAATTTGCAGCAGGAGTGGTAGAGGGGGGGAATCGGACGGCTGTGGTGGTTTCAATCATCATTGCCATGGCCATCATCATTTCTTCTGTTTGCTCACTGTTTTTTCTTTCAAGGTTAGGGAGCGTATCTTAGCTTGGAAATATCTGTGCAAGGAAGAGGTAGCTGTTTTGAGGATGAGCATCTAGGTTGGGATTCTCTGCAAATGCTCATACACTTGCATTTCCTCCTATTGGACACATGTTACATAGTTTAACTACTTTTGTCTTGTATATGCTTTAAAAGACAAACTCTTCCATCTACTTCCTTCTTTTATTATTTATTATTATCGAGCCAACTTTTATTTTATACATTAATACCCTTGTTAATTGCATTTCAGTGTTTATTGTGGTCTGTTTGGCGTATGATGTTCTTTAAAATATTTTTTTATTTAAAAATATATAAACATATTTTTTTATATTTTTATATTTATTTTTTATATTAATATATTAAAATAATCTAAAAATATAAAAAATAATAATTTAAAACAAAAAAATAAATTAAAATTCAATAAAACTCCACTACAAATATAATCCCATCAAACAAGCACTTGGAGAGGTTATTAAGACTTAAAAATTAAGGTACTCATGGTAAAATCTTTGCTTGTCATCTTTTCTTCAATACAATTATACGAAATATTAATTATTATTTTTAAGATTAGTTTTTTTTGTTTGGATTTTAAACATATTATTTATATATTTATAATAAATATATTAGTAGTAGTAATAGTAAAAATAATGATAATAATAATAATAATAATAATAGTTGTTGTAGTGTTGTGATGGTAACAATATTGCTGCTGCTACTGCTCCCCCTCTAATAATAATAATAATAATAATAATATTATTATTATTATTATGGGAGAGAAGAAGATGAAGAAGAATAGTGATAATAAAAATAAAAATTATTAATAATAATTGTTATAATAATAGTGATAATAACACATAGTAATAACAACAAAAACAAAAATAATAATAATAGTGATAATGATTGTGGTGTTGATTGTTAAAATAGTAATAATATTAATAGGAATGATGTTATTATTACTAATAATGATAATATTAGTAATAATTATGGTGGTGGTAACAACAATAATTTTAATAATGATAGAAATAATTAGTAATAGTGATGAGATTATTTATTAATAATAGTATTTATAGTAATTTTCATTTTTATTTTTTGAATTGCTATTTTTTAAAAATTCTTTTGTATGATTATAATTTATTTTTCTTTAATTTTATTCTTTAATATATTTTTTTGGAATTAAACTTTGTAATTTTTTTAAATTAGATATTTCAAGTTTAATGACTCGGATTAATGTTTAAAAAAATTAATATATTTTTTTTAAAAAAAAATTTATAGTTAATTTTTTAATTGGATTAGTGATATAATTTAGATTACAAATTTGATGCGATGTCCTGTGTTGGCTTAGCTCTATTTAGTATTTTTACATGTTTATTACACACAGTTTTTTATATATTTTGTTTTATTTATTTTCAATTCTAAAAGATTGTATTTTTTTTAAAATAATTATCCACCCACAGCAACTCGCGCTCGGTTTCGGAGGATATACAGATTTAGCTATTGTGGCATTCCATATCCCTTTTTTCCTGCAACTTTTAATTTGTTTTTGTAGAATTAATGACTTAGTTTTATAAAGCAGTAAGTCTCTAAGTTCCATATTCTGTTACAGTGAACCACTGATGTCGAATGTCCTTTTGTACTGTGAGACCATCAATTAATCAGATCATATTCAATCTGTTCATAACACCAGGATTCGGTGATGTACTTTAACTGAGAAATAGCCCAAACAGATTGGCAAGGATCAAGACTTGTAATCCTGTCCCATCTCGCTCTACCTTTTTCAGTTATGTTACAAGGGTGATGCCGCACAGTTTTGGAGATAAATTGATCGATTGCCATGCAAGCATATTGACTTCTCGTGATTGAATTTAGCAGCTTACTGGTGTCTCTGAATATATTCTTGTATCCTATAGGTTTCAACTTGATCATCGTATGATTTTGGTGAATATAAGGGAATGGTGTGTGAGTAAGCCACTCTAGGCCACATTCTATGCTAATGACGAGCAATCCTTTCTTGTGCGACACCTGATTAGCAGTAATTCTTCGAAGTAATATTTGAGTTAATCCCTCCATTTTTGTTTTCTTTCCCTTGTTGATTCAATAACAAATTTCAATCAACATGATATTTTAATGACTTCAAATATGACGCTGATGATCGGTATCTTTTTCATTTGAAACCAACGTCGTAACTCGTATGGCACAAGCTAGATAGTAGCTCATAATATTTGATGTCTGGCCTACCTTGTTTATGTTAATGTGATCTCTCTTTCTCGCAGATATTTGCTGATATGGAGGAGCTTGGTCTCCGCCCTAGTGTTTCGATTGTCAACATGGTGGGAAGTGTCTTCCAGAGGCTGGGCATGACGGACAAAAATGAAAAATTACAGAAAAAAATACCCACCACCAAAATGGGTTTACCGATACATCAGAGGGAAAGCGTGTTAGGATTCGAGCGAAGCCTGCCAATGAATTTGATGGTGTTAACAGTATTGCAAGAGGGGATGACGAGACTTCCCATGACGATGAAGTCGATGTCGTCAAAGATGTTGCAAATGAGGATGAGGGGGCTTCCTGTGATGTGAAAGTAGTAGGCTCTAGCTTTTTGCAGGCACGGATCTTGAGAGTGGCCATGATGTGAATGAAGTCAGCAAGGAAGCCGATACAAGTTACGATGAAAATGGTGTTGAAGCTAACAGTTCTTCTCTGTGAGTCTCAAAATGAGGATTCACTACAGTGGGAGCATAATCAGCCTTTGGGTATAAGCAATTCCAGTTAGATTCGTTTGAACATCTGAAATTTGCGATACTGAAAAACCAATCGAAGTGTTCCTCGAGCACTTCAGGGCCATAACCCAAGAAACATGTTCATGCCTGTAAAATAGCCATTCCTGGATGGTTGCATCTCAGAGGGCCTGATATATGCCATTGCATGTGTGTTTCTTGAGGGGATCAATCAGAATGGCATCCATTAAACCCACTTCTATTTCCGAAGTTACTGCAGGAACATGAACAACAGAGGTCGTGATGGAGAAGATGAAAGTAGTTTGTTTAAACACAGCAAAATATGGAAGCAACTTCAAAATAGAATGGATTCTAGTGCCATGTGTTCCAGTTGCACTCTATCGCATGTAAATTGCAGAGGAAACTGGTATCTACTTCCCCTTTTCTTTTAGTTATCTTCTTTGTTTTGTTTCATTGGCTTGTTTATCTTCTCTGGAAGCCATTTGGGGGTGCTTACGCAGCCAATTAACTCGTACTGCAAGATTAACAATAAAAACAGGGTAAATCTCGAGTATCAGTGTTCCATATTGGATAAGTGAACAATTTTTTGTATATCCAACAGGTAAATTCTCCCATTCCAGAGGCATGAAAAAAGCAGGCAGGGAAACGGCCAGCATTGAATCAGATGTTTGCCATTTTCATCATCTGGTATTGAAAAAGGCACCCCAACAAACACCTTCGTTTCCTCACGTAATAAGAAATGTCATTCAAAAAAATCCTCTTAGTATGGGTGCCATGTTCCATGGACTTGATCTTGCCCATTATCAATCCTTGTGAATTGGGGAGGGATTAGTTTTAACTAGATTTGTGGCACGAGATCCGCAGCAGGCTAGGCAAAAAAAAAATAACATAAAAAAGAATGTCAAGGAAAAGAAATTCGAGAGAAACGATTCAATTGAAAATTTAAATACTATGATTAAAATACACAATAATAATAACAAAAAAGGTAAAAAAAAAACCCGATATTAGCCTACTTGGATTGCGAAATAACTCAATGTTAAAAAGCGAAATAAAAAAAATAAAAAAACAATAACAAAAAAACAACTTATTAAACTGGGTAAACTCGCAAAACTTTGTGACTATGATCATAGGATTAAGATAATTTCATAGAAAAAAACACAAGAAAAAAAGTTTGAAGTTTAATTCCTAATAAATCAAATAAGAACATGACAACTTTAAAAAAGAAAAGAAAAAAGGTGAAGCTCAATCTCTAGTGAATAAAATGTTGAAGAATAAAAATTAAAAAAAAAAGTAAAAAAACTCGATCTGAGCTCACCTGATTCAAGATGCAAAATTTATAACCCAATAGTAATAACAAGGTGATCGCATTTGAAAGAAATTAAATAAAATCATGAAGCTCAGAACAACTCAATGTTGAAAAATAAAAATAAAAAACATTTAATTTTAAGAAGCAATGGAAAAAAAAATATGATTCAACCTAGGTTAACCCGCAAACCCCGCGACTATAAGCATGAGATCGGGATAACCCAATAGAAAGAAAAGTACAAAAACCAACAATAAATTTAATGTTAAAGGATAAAAGCAAGATAAATTAATTTAAAAAAATGATTAAAAACAAGTCTACTCGCGTTAACTTTTGAAACTAATGACTCTAGTCATAAACCCAAACTAACCCCATAGCAACAACAAAAAAATGAGTCAATCCGGGTTAACCCGCAAACCCCACGACCATGAGAACGAGATCAAGATAACTTAATAAAAAGGAAAGGAAAAAAAGATGTGAATAACAATTTCAAATAAATTTAATGTTTAAGGATGGAAGAGAGAGAAATCAACTTAAAAATAACAAAAAAACAAACAAAGATCAACTCGTGTTAATCTTTGAAACTGAAAATTCTAGTCATTAACTCGAGACTAATTCAAAGAAGACAAACCATTAAAAGTAATAAAGCAAAACTCTAAAAAAAGTAAAAAAAAACATTAGCTTTAAAAAAGGAAAAAAAAAGTCAATCCGGGCAAACCTAAACCCGGTCTAATCTCTAAAACTCGCAACTCGTGAAATACTTAAACCAGGTTCAATCAAAAAACTTAATTCCCAACCAGTTTAATTTTGAAAGATGAAATCATGAAAAAATATATCAATTTAAAAGACTTACGAAAGGAAAAAAATAATAAAAAGAATGGGTATCAAATTTGATATAAGAAAAACATATGAAGGATAAAATCGTAAAAAAAACTACCTAAAAAATGACTCCAAATAAAATAAATAGCAATTAAAAGAATGGGGACCAAATCTAAAGGATAAAAAAATAAAAGATGGTGAAATTGAAAAACATAATTTATAGTCTATTAAAAATTTAAAAAAATAGTAATAAAAAAATAAAGACTAAATTTGAAAGATTAAAAAATAAAAATGGATGAAATTGAAAATTATTTGTAATTTTATGGTTTATTTAAAATTAAAAAAATTAGTAATCGAAAAGGCAATAAACAAATAAGAAGGAAAAATAAATTAAAGTGTTTAGTCTGAAATTTTGATGAGGTTGACATTGAATTTGGGGAGAGAGAACAAGAATAGAAAAAAAAATCATTGACGCCAAACTTGAGGTGTGTTTAGGGCACGCACTACCCATTGCATTTGGGGCACTAAGATCTTTCAAATTTTGTTATGAAAAGTGACATTTGGTGATTGAATAGCCCCACAAGTGTTACCCATGCATGTGCCAACAAGTTTTTTTTAAAATAATATTTAATATACATAAATTATAATAATATCGCTAAGAAATCTTCAAATCTATAATAAAATAATATAAAATGATAGAGTTATTTTGATTTTATCTTTAAAAACATTAAAGTAATTATATTATGTAAAAAAATTAAAAAGACCAAAACACCCTTAAGTAATAAACATTATATTATTTTATTTAAGGGTTAAGCTAGTAAAATGATCAATTTAACCTTTTTATAATTTATAAAAAAAACAATTATATTACAATGAAAATAAAAATATCATCCTACCTACAATCCAATACAATGTCATCATATTACTATTAATTTAAATAGTAAAATACCTCCACTTTCCTTTTAATGTTTTTTTAATAGTTACCCTTACTAGGGCCCAGGAGAACATTCCTTGCATGGTCCTATCCCAGTAATGAATTGAACACCCAAAACATACCATTGAATCAAATCAAGTTTTAGTGGATCTTAATATATGATGCGTGAAAGATATAGAAAAAATAATAAATCCATATCCTAAATCAAACAATCTTCCATATATATATGTGTGTGTGTGTGTGTGTGTGTGTGTGTGAATTAGACCCCAAAGAAAAAAAAAAAAACAGATTTGGTTCAGTGATATATGTTCCGACTATTCAAGTCATTGCTACAAAACAAGATGGGGTGACTAGTCGATATATCAATGTAGTATAGAATATATGGAAAAATCCTGTCGCCGAGTTAGAAGGGAGACGGATAGTATCACTACAGCAGCAGTTAAGTTCTTCCACGATATATTTTTTTTTTAAAAAAAAAAAGCTTATGTTTTATTCATTGACAATCAAAATAATGTATCTCATTCCTCGTCTGAACCTGAACTCTCTGAGCTTGAGCCTTTTTTCTGCACTTTGCCATTGGCAGCGGGGCCCTTCTTTTTTGTATCCTTTTCATCTTCCTCATCTTCGCTATACTCACTCTCATAATCATCGTCATACTCTTCTTCTTCATTCTCCTCTTCCTCCTCAATTCCATCCTCAGCAATGGGTCCTTCTTCAGATACCAAACCACCCCGAGTGCCAGCCCGTGTTCGTTTCAGAACTTTAACCTTCAAGCTCGTCTTCTTGTCACAACCGATCCAGGAGTCGCACAAGCAGTAACAGGTCAAATTGTAATTGCCCTCTGCTGGGGCAGGGAGCTTGCCCATCACTAACCTAGAGCCACCCCGCACCTTCTCTACTGCTTCTCTAACCGCTGCACTAGTCTCTCTAACACTTGCTCCTGAACCCTCCATTGTATCCTCAATTGTCTTGGAAGCACCAGTTATAGCTGCAGCTTCATCCATAAAATTTACCTTTTGGGAAAACCAAACATCATTTGAGGCCGCATCTGCAAGCAGAAACCAGAAATTTTCTTCCTTGTGAAATGGGAAGCTGGGTGCATGGGGAAGTGCACCGACTAGGCCATTAGCACGTTTGAGTGTTATCCAAGCATGTACAGTAACAATGTCACCCTCTTGTATGCCCTCTTCACCTTCAGTCTCACATCTAACCTCGACTGTTACAGAAGGCATCATTTCCAATACCATTTCAACATCTTGTACTTCAGCTGAGGAAAATCCAGCTACTTGCTGAAGCACCTCTGCGCGCTCTTGCAGAGTCATGTCATGAAAATCCTCAAATGTTCTCACTTTCTGCAATCAGAAGGCAAAGCTCATGAGACAAAGATCAGAAAAAAGGACACCAAGAACTAAAGACAATTGAAGATTATTTTCAATTTAAAGAGATAATTCATCATCTGGACCAGAGAGAAATAAGGTATTCCAGTGTATCAGCATATTTCCGTTATTAAAGTCAATTATGCTAACCACATGCAGACAGAACTTGATGAGTATATAATCACAATAAATGAAGGCCTAATGCTTCATATATGATGCTTCAGAGGCTGAATATTTCTTTACTGTCTAAAGGACTCAAGGGCGGGCAGCAAGAAAAGTACAAGGAGAAAGCGTAGTCCACATTCACAGCTAGCAAAAGGTTCATTAAATCATTGTAGTCTAATTACGACAAATAATCTTGTCCAGCTACCTTGCGTGCTATCTTCTTGACAACACTCTCAGTAAAATGTGGCAGCTGCAAAAAGGGTGCAATCCCTTCTGTGGACCCACCTGTTGCCTTCCTTGCACTGAGAGGAACAGCCTGTATCACATAGTTAACCAATGAATCATGTCAATCATCAGTTATTGGTAGAATAGAAGAAAACATGTCAAACCATCCAACACATGTTAGCATCATATGGCAGTGGTTAGCAAAGATGAGAACAAAAGAAGAATACAGAACATTCACAATTCTTTGCAGTTATGTATTAACAGCAGAACAAAAGAGCAATCAGGTTTTCGAAGAGACATGTGAAAAGAAGCATGATAACAGGTTTCTCAGGTCATGTGTGACTAGATTCCAAAATCCATCTACTTAAATGCTGAAATGAGCATAAAACAGATGAAACACAATAGAGACAGTCAAATTGAAGTCTAGTTGAGACTAGTGCACTGACAATACAACTACCAAGATTTACATACGACTGGAAACTGAGAAAGTAGCTATGCAAGCATGTATGTTAAAATATTCTCGAAAGGGATGGCAAAAAGTTTATGTCAAATGAAGATGAGTATTTGAGGAAAGCGACAGTGCATGATGAGAAAAGAGGGGCACAAACATGTTTTGGTTTCCATGAATTCTAGACATAAAAGAACTAAAATCACTATAGGGGAAACCATGAAAGACTAATAACTAAATGATGTGAAGACTATGGACTTCTTTATCTGTGATATTTGTAAGAGGTTTTTCTAGGCTCCAACTATCCACAACCAGTAAATAGAGTGAAATCAACACCTGAATAATACATTGAGAGAGTTCAACAACACCAGTTGCAGGTCTCAGCCATCCATGTCCCTGGGAAGTTCGTGGTATAACAGCCATCTGGATAAAGAGTAAAGAATTAGTATTCTGTAAAATACTTAGCGAATGGCTAACAGCGTAAAAGGAAAGACTTGTCAATGGAAAATATCTGCAGAATTACACATAAGAAGCTACTGTATTTGAAAAAGTAAAAAACATTGAAAGAGCCAACTGGCTCCACTTCATCTCTTCTACTTTGTCCAATATAACTTTACAAGGTAATAGCACCTTTCTTAGGCTATTTACCATCTCAATAGGAGCCGCATAAACATTACCAAGTAATATAAGTGAGATTAGTAAAGTCCTCCTTCATGGACACCAGGCCAGCACCCTTGGATTTAATCACTGAAACTGTTTCTTATACTATCAACTTTTCAAGTGCATCTCTTATACATCAGTAACTAATTAATTCAAGTAAAAGGTGATCCCTCAAACACACACAGACACTCCACTATCATCTATTATTCTATACAACATTAACAAGAGTACTTCTAGTCTTCAACCATGAAGAATGGAAAACTAATATCTTACTGGGATACATTCATTGCCTAAGTAAAAAATAAGTCTCATAAAGGCACACCCATCCAAGTTCTACTAAAAATAAACTTTCTATTGACAACTTCACAAACAAGCCAAAATGTGGTTTTAAATAGTTTCCAAATTACAATGAAAGTTTTATTCTGCATCCATGTGGAAACACTCTGCAGTCTGCACTTGATACCACCTCTCATGCAAAGACAAGGTTGTGGGCTATATAAAATATGCAAAGGGTCACATTTATCAATGACCCAACAGAATAGTTCCTTCATTTTTCCAGTTCCCAAAATCAACTTCAAGGATGAAACACTGAATGTAAGGTTACCTTCATCAATTCTTCAAGAAGGCGAGGTGCAAGTTCTAGTACGCGTCTGAAATCTCCTAACAAAGCTGGTGGCAAGTCTGCTGATTCACGAGTTAACTGAGCCTGGATTAACAACTCTGTCTGAACAGAAATGAAGACTAGTAAGTTGATGAACATCATTGAAATTCAATGCTCAGATTGCTCCTTATATAACAATCTGGAAAACAGGCTACCTTAACTAACGCAGGATGCTGCTTCCAAAACTTAGCCTGCTCTTGCTTAATGTTCTTGAGGTCCAGATTCAATTCACTCCTGACGGATATAAACAGCTTCTGAAGTGGTTCATTGTCAGTCCTACGAATTGGAGATTCCATATACTCAGCAGCCTTAATGAAGACTTCCATTACTTTACTGTATGATCAAGACATAGAATAGGCATAATAAGCAACCAATATACTCAAAGATGTTGAGTGCAAGACATCATATTAGGAAGGACAAAGATGCATGTCTGAACCCTTACGAAGACAAGGACATTGGAACTGGATACTCCAAAATGAAGGAAACAACAGGAAAAAAATGCAATGATCAATGTGTCTTGGCATGGTTAAGATGAAATTTCGTAAAATTCACTTGGACTATCATAATCAAACAGAGATTATGATTATTCTCTTATTTCTTGATAGAATAATTTTAAAAGCTACAACTAATATATAGTAGCTAGGGTTTCAACTTTAGAGAAGGCATTTAAATTGAGGAGCTGGGAAACTTTGTGATATCAACTGTGATTACAGAGAACTGCTGGTGAAATGGAATTGAACCACCAAAATTGGCACAATGTAGGTAGGAATCTGTCCATTTTACATAAATAAGGCCACAGATTGCAATGCTCTTCTAGCAAGTAAGAGTCAGGGATAAAAAAAAGGTACATGTGCTCTTGCTTACAGATGAAAAATTGCTTATACAATTTCTATTAATTACTTAAATATTCAATGTGATGTTTACTTCATTAAAATAATTACCAAATAGTCTGAATTACCTTGAGGCCAAAGACGGCTTCATGAAGTAATAGTACGCAGACAGAGTCTGGTGCATGACATAATTTCCAGTATATTTGGCCGACCTTGAAAGATATATTACAGCTATGACCAATGGCAAGAGTATACAAACCCCAACAATCCAAAGTAGAAGTATTCCACCGGATGCCCCATCAATATCAAGTAAAAATTGAGGAAGAGCTATGCCCATTTTGAATCCCTGAAAGAAACTCTATGAACATTAATTTCAAAAAAAAAAATAGTGAATTATTTCAAGAAATACATTTGAAGGCAAATCCGTGTTCTTTCTTCTAGAAGCAGCAGAACATCACCTGTCTACCATCGGGATGACCATATTTCTCATAATTCTCACGGGATATTGGATCGGTCAGAGCTTGATAAGCTTTTGTTATGAACTCCACAAAATATTTGTTGGCCTCTGAAAAAGTAAAATGTAAAGAAAACAGCTAGTAAGCACATGCTGCTCCTCACAAACCTCGGTCTTTCATGCCAAAATAAATATAAAATGAATATAACCAAAAAGACTAAAACACAATCATCAACCTGGATCTGGATTTTTATCAGGATGGTACTGAATAGAGAGTCTCCTATAGTTCTTCTTTATTTCCGAATCCGAAGCACCAGGCTCCAGTCCCAGAATAACAAACGGGTCGAAAACTTGAATCTAATCAAAACAACAACAAAAAAAAAACAACTTATCAAATCCCACATACGAAACCCCAACTCCCTAAAACCTAAAACAAAAACCAAACAGCAACAACTTGTCATTTCCAAACAATCACCTCACGGCTCATATTCTTAATGTAAGACACCAAAAATATCATCACAACCCAAAGCAATATCAACGTCAAGTTACTACAAGTCGAAAACTTCGAAATCTGCCAAAACAACAATCATCAATTACAGCCCAATAAACCTAAAAAAAAACACAAATTTGCTAATTCACTGAGTGACTCACCCTCTTGAAAATAGATTTCCGATACTTGCCAGACCGCAAACACTCAGAGCAATTACAATGAATAATCTTACTCTTTTTCGACGCGGCACGGCATAGTTTCATCACTGTATATGGCACCAAAGGTATCGCCATTATTGTTATGATAAATATCGGAAACAATGCACTGTTTTCCTCCGATGCCGCCATAATTAATTAATTAATTATTTTAACTAATCCACCTCCTCTATAAACCCGAAAACAACACAACACAAAAATCATCCATCAGTAACAACAAATTAATCAAATTCGAAGCTCAGAAATTGAAAAATTAAATATTTTATATATATACCGTGAAATTGAGAGAGAGAGGGATAGAGAGAGAGGGATATTTTTATTTTGTTTTGGGGGTTTTATTATTTTTGTGAGATCCAGAGAAGGCAGCAGAGAGTAACGTTAGTTAACGGATGGGTGGCTTTACCGTGTTACCCTTTGGAGAAGTTATATTTGTGGGGATAGATTTGTCACTAGATATATATATATATATATATATATATATATATATATATATATATATTTTTTTTATTTTTTATAAAAAATTTTATATATTTTATTTTATATTTATATATATATATATATATATATATATATATGTTTTTTATTTTGGATAAAGTATTTTATTTAGGTTCTTATAGTTTGAAATATCTTGCTATTGATCTTAATATTTGCAAGAAGTTTTAATATAGCCCTTGATTGTTTGATAACTAATCAAATTCAATGAAATATCCAACTTAGAGATAGTGTTTAGAAAGTTTTATTTAAAAAGAAAACAAAAAAAAAAAGAAGTGTAAATTTTAAAAATAAGTGTAAATTTTAAAAATATCTTTCTTTCATTTTTTATGTTTATTTACTTATTTTTAATTTTTCCTTCCGATTTTTCATATTTATGGAGATACTCGGAAAAAAAAATTAAATAGATTCCGACTCCATAATACTAGGTTTTATCACCTGTTTAATGAGAACAATGTTGAATTAATTTCTTTTAGAAACATTAAATTAGATTAGTGTAGGAAAAGTTTAAATTATAAGAGTAAAAATAAATATTTTAAAACTTCGCATAGGTGATGGTGTAACTTACTGTGTGTAATTTTCTACACTAATAATTATTATTTTTGGTAATGAAATTAATGTTTTAATTATATTATTGACTTATTTTTCATTTTTCTAAAATAAAATCAGCTGCTAATTTAAAAAATATATATATATATTTTTATCAGACTCATTTTAAAAATCACAAAAATATTACGTCTCTAGAGGTTCTATAAAAATAAAAATTTAGTAAAAATTTATAAAGTTTTAATTTTTTTTTTCTTTGGAAAACAATTTGTCTTTAATTTTTTATCAAAATAAATATTTTCCAGAGGAAGAAGGAAAATCTCTCAAAATATAAAATCCTGAGTCATCCAACGAAACCACCACTCCCTCCCCTTCCCCTTAAGGCCCTGACCCACCCCGCCACCATGCCTTCACCACCAGAACCACCATCGCAACACCAGAACCACCACCACCAGCTATCCACCTTCCTCAACTCCACAACCAAATCCCTAGTCTCTCTTCTCTCTCCTCACAAAACCCCACCTTTACCACCACCACCACCACAATCCAAAATTTGCATCCCTTTCCAACTTCCCACCTCCCCTCTTCCACTCACTCAATCCACTCCCTCTCTCTTCGAGTCAACTCAGCCTGACTCAGTCTCCCCTTCAAAATCATCATCAGCCACAGTAAAAGGGTTATCTTCTGCCGAGTCAAATCCCGGGTTTCCATCAGCAGTCAGGATTGGAAGGGTAAATTCTAATGGAAAAGGTGGTGGGCCTGCTTTTGTAGGACAGGTTTTTAGCATGTGTGACCTTTCAGGGACTGGTCTCATGGCCGTTTCTACTCATTTTGATGTTCCCTTCATTTCCAAAAGGTCTCTCCTTTTGCCTTACTTCACATTGGTTTGGACTGCTATTTCCTTTTTAGCTTAGCTGATTCAATGTGTTAACTTGGCTTATAATTTTATCTTGGATTTGAGGAATCTGAACATGGGCCGTCAAAAGTTTCAAGCCTGAGTTGTTATAGTAACTTGCTAAGCTGAGAGAGAATGATTTATGTATTAATATTAGGTAGAATTGGAACTGGCTGGTGTAAGTAAGGACGTCTTTTAATGTTAATTGGTCTAGTGGAACTCTGCCTATGCTAGCTTAGGTTAGAATAGCCGGCCCCAAGCCTGGATATAGGAGGAGGGTTGTTGTAGGATGACAGCCAACATAAAACCATGACATTTGTTAGTTAATTTTGGCTTGGTTTGTCAGTTTTGTTTAGTTGGTAAATTGTAGAATGGTTTGTTGTTGATAAGCTGATACATGTGTTTGATGTTAGCTTGATACATGGGTCATACTTTCTTTTTTGAAATTCAGTCAGTTTCGTAAGATTTGGCTTGTGCTGCTAGCCTGCTAACCTATATTTGATTGGTATTCTTTACTGGCCAGGACACCCGAGTGGCTTAAGAAGATATTTGCAATGGTTACCAAGAGTGAGAGGAATGGTCCTGTGTTTCGTTTCTTCATGGATTTAGGTGATGCAGGTATGATTGAAAATTGCTTTATAACCTTATATATCTTTTCCTGGGTAGGAAAAGACTCGAATATTATTCCTGATTTTTGGAAACCACACTTTTTTTCTTCTCTTATGTGGACCTTAGTAGAAATGAATACCCCAAAATTCACATATCTATTACTATGGATGTTAATCATGGTTAGACCCATTAGTGCTTACATGAGCATAAGTTGCATGCAATAGAAAGGGCTTGTTGAATTTAATTTACAATAACATAACTTCTTGCATTGTGATTCAAGATACATTTATGCGTGCTATTGTCCTTCCTTCTGTTTTACACAGTCTTTGTGAGTACTGTTATTCAGTATGTTGATTTATTTTGCAAGCTATAAGTAACTTGCATTCTGAATTGGTTTGTGCTTCAAGTTGCTTATGTTAAAAGGCTGAATATTCCAAGTGGTGTGGTGGGTGCTTGTCGTCTTGACTTAGCATATGAACACTTCAAGGTATGCTACTCACTTAGTAAGATTTATGCTACTCACTTAGTTAGATGGATAGTCTTTATCTTTTATTAGGTATGCAGCCAAGTTGTGATAACACATTGGAACCTATTTTGACAGTTTGTTTCTTTCCTTTCTTTCTTATTCTCAAAACATGCATTCAGTAATTCACGCTTTAGATTCATGCATGTCTCATATGAAGTTTAACTCGGTTCAATTTCTTCACTTTCACTGAGGTGTTTCATGATGTTACAACTTGCTATCCTTTTGCTTCAAACTTATTAACTTGTGATGCTCTACTTCTATAAATTTTAAGTGTTACAGCAGCGTATGGATGCTGTTCAAATCTAGAGAGTCTAGCAACTGGTTAACCTGTGATGCTCTACTTCTATAGCAGTCCAAGTGTTTCTTTTTTTCTTGCTGTGATTTGATTGAGCATGCTTGCAGAGTTTTAGTGCTGCCTTTTATTCACAGCCAATCCAAATTACTAGGATGTGGTGGTTGCTGATTCATGTAGTTATTTTTTCAAAATATGCAATTATTAGAGTTTTAGTTGCAAAACTTATACGCACTTATTTTCCTTGACAAAATTCAAATTTTGCGATCCTATTCATATTTCTAATATCATCTCATTTTCTGGAATAATCCACCTTTTATTTTGCTTTGTGTTATGCAGGAGAAACCTCAACTATTTCAGTTTGTTCCAAATGAGAAGCAGGTACCATATGGTCAGACCACATGGTATACACAAATTTGTATTTATTGTGATATATTCATAATTCTGTTTTTATCTGATTTCTGCTCTCACAGGTCAAGGCAGCACACCAACTTCTCAAGACTATTCCACGTAGCGATGGGAGCAGGAGGGTTGATGGAGTTCCTGTTTTCAGCGCACAAAATTTAGATATTGCAATAGCTACCAAAGACGGGATTAAGTGGTGTGTATTGATTCTCTTGAATGAAAAAAAAAAAAAAAAGTCTGGTTCATGGATTGAATTCATCGTTTATCTTAATTTCTTGATCTCGATCTCGATCTTCTCTCCAGATGGGGCTTGCATAGATGTGAATTTTGTGGTTAGATTAATCTTTATCACCTTTTAGTTTGGGATGTCGACCTTGTCAACCTTTATTAGTTGCCTTCTCTGCTTCTTTATGCAACTCTCGTTTTCCTTTCAATATAAAAATATAGAATCATAATCTAAGGATGCTTATCCTAGTTTCTCACAAATGACTGGTCTCCTCATTTCATTCCCATTTGTGTAAACTCGCTGTTTATTTTTCTTACATCTGCAGGAATATTCAAGTTTTCACTTTTCTGTGTTTAATCTGCTAATCAGGTATACTCCATACTTCTTCGATAAAAATATGCTGGATAACATTCTTGAGGAGTCTGTTGATCAGCATTTCCATGCTTTAATTCAAACCCGGCACACGCAACGCCGACGTGATGTGATTGATGATAATGTTTCCGCAGAAGTGATTGAAGAAATGGGAGACAGCCTATTGGAGCCACCAGAGGTACTAACCTTGTTAGTCTAAAATTTATGATGCTCTGTCTAGTCATAATGCCTGTGAAACAACAGATTCATGTGGGCAATGTGGGTGCAGTGCTTTTGGGATTCGATATGTGTGCATAAGTTATGGTGGTTTTTTTAATAGTTGTTTTAATTTAATAGGTTCAGGAAGTGCTGGATGAGATGGGGCATCCTGCAATACCTCTAAGTGTAATTTCAAAGGCTGCAGAAATTCAGCTTCTTTATGCTGTTGACAAAGCACTTCTTGGTAATAGGTGGTTGAGAAAAGCCACTGGCATTCAACCGAAATTTCCATACTTGGTTGATTCATTTGAGAGAAGGTATTCCCATGCTTTTTTCAACTCATTTGTGTTTTGCTTATA